>Ga0222712_10000973_pt1 | contig 36509 bp, 46 predicted proteins | sample C33_657DmetaG_FD_165043 | JGI IMG/M metagenome (GOLD analysis project Ga0222712, IMG submission 165043) | Estuarine water microbial communities from San Francisco Bay, California, United States - C33_657D | ecosystem: Environmental > Aquatic > Marine > Unclassified | place: USA: California... | reverse complement strand
TTAAAGAATTAAGAACGTTATGTACTGATAAGAATGTATTATACATTGCTAGAATGCGTGGACCTAATGGATATATTGTTCCAGAAACACATTATATTAAAGAAGGGCATATTGGAACACCCAATGGTATAATTCCTTACGAACTAAATATTAAATCAAAATGGGAACTTAGAATAGGTGGAGATGGAGCATTTTATACACAACTTTCTAAATTAAGCAAAGTTGAATATGTGGAAACGTTAATTTACCAAATTAAACCACCTCCTGAAATAAATCATATTCCTAAAAAAATACATCAAATTTGGATAGGACCTAAAAAACGTCCTGATATTTGGATGGACGGTGTAAAGAAATTTGCTAATGATTTTGGTTATGAATATGTTTTATGGGATGATCAAAAAGTTTCCGAAATAAATTTGATAAACAGAGAATGGTTTAATAAAGAACAATCTTACCATGGTAAATGTGATATATTAAGATATGAAATTTTATATCAACAAGGTGGAATTTATATTGATGCTGATATGGCAATTGTTAATTCAAATAAGCTTGAAACATTAATTAAAGAATTTAATAGAGATTCTGGATTTGGATTCGAAATTGATAATCAATTAGTTTGTAATGCTGTAATACTAGCAATAAAAGGATCTAAATTTATGTTAAAATGTATTGAGGAAATTCCTAAAAGAAATTTTAATCTTTTACCATGGCAATCAACTGGTCCACAATTAATTACTGATCTTTCTATAAGATATCAAAAAGAAATTCCATTAGTATTTTATAAATCTACTCTTTTTTATCCAAGAAGATGGCATGGTATACAAGATATACATATGCATGAAAAAATAGAATTACCTCCTGAATGTATAATGTTTCAATATGGATATTCTACTAATAATTTAGAATCTAAGATTTAATTAATATAAATGATTGAACATATTATATATATAAATTTGGAGCATAGAATAGATAGAAAAGAACAAATTATAAAAACATTATCTGAACATTTCCCGAAAGAAATTATACATCGAATTCCAGGTGTATTAAATATTAAAAATCCACAATTAGGTTGTGCTCAAGCACATATTAATGCCCTTGAACATGCTATAACAAATGATTGGAAACATGTTTTAATAATGGAAGATGATATGTTATTTAATGATTTTGAAAAGAATTATAAGAAATTACAAGAATTAATGTCTTCACCATATGATGCAATAGTTCTGGGTGGTATATATGTTGAACATAATCCTGAAACTTCAAAATTAAATAAATGTTCATCTACAGGCGCATATTTGGTAAATCAAAATTATTATCATACATTAATAGCAAATTTTAAAGATGGAATATCTGGCCTAATAAAAGAAACTATTAAATTACAAACTAGAAATTTTTGGTGGAATTTGAATAAAGGTTCGATAGATAAAAGAAATTCATATATCATTGATTTATATTGGCAAAGATTGCATCAAAAAGATAATTGGTTTATTATTCCTCTGTGTTATTCAAAAGAGAATTATTCTGATACATTAAAAAGAGTTGAAAATTGGGAACCTTATTTCTTGAAATAAGATAAGAGAAAATGCTTAAATTACTTTTATTAGAATTTATGGGTGTTATTTTAATTTTATCAGCTTCAATTCTAACTCATTCAAATCCTTATTTTATTGGTTTAGCTTATATTTCCGCATTATTAATTTCTCATGAATCTCCTGGACATTTTAATCCAATTTTCTTATTCATGCAATATTTATTAGGTAGAATTCCTCTTAATGAATTCCTTAAATTTCTAAGTGTTCAACTCATAGCTGTAATTGGGTTTGTTATTGCTTATAAATACTAATTTAAATATTACAAACATAAATAAATCAAATGGCTATTTTGTTTATTTATGCCGAAAATTCTGATCTAAAAACTCTTTTACATAATCAAGTTAACGAACATAGATATACAGATTCAGGATTTAATATTCCTATTCTAAAAGACCATATTCCTCAATACAGATCTATGCATGTATTTAATTTAGGTATTAAAGTTGCAGCTGTAAAACATAATAGTCCTGTGCCTTGTCTTCTTTTACCTAGATCATCATTATCAAAAACTCCATTTCGAATGGCAAATTCTCTAGGATTAATTGATGCTGGATATAGAGGCGAAGTTAAAGCACCAGTAGATGTTTTAGATTCAAGAGATGAATATAATATTACAAATGCAAGATATTTTCAATTATGTCAACATGATTTCTTGCCTTGGAATGAAATACGTATCGTAAACGCTCTTGAGGAATTACCTCAAGCTCCTGATAATCGTGGCGAAGGTGGATTTGGATCAACGGGGCATTAAAGAAAGAGAAATAGCGTCATGAACAATTGCAAACCAATACGCATTTAAATAAGTCCATTTAAAACCAAATACTAATATGACAAAGAAAACCATGGATCTTAAAAAAGTATTTAATAAAGTATTCGTCGTCGGAAAATACCAGAACATTTATTTTTGGCAAATATTTTTTTCTCTTTGTTAATTATAAACAAAAATGGGTGGTGGTTTACAACAAATTGTTGCGTATGGTGCTCAAGACGTATACTTAACGGGCAATCCTCAAATTACCTTCTGGAAAATCCTATACAAACGCCATACGAACTTTGCGATGGAATCTATTGAAGTAACTTTCAACGGCCAAGCTGACTTCAATAAACGTGTAACTGCCGTAATCAATCGTAATGCGGATCTAATGTTCCGCACGTATGTACAAGTAGTACTACCTGCCATTGACGTATCGACCGCTACTCAACTTGGTGCCAGCGTAACTGGATTCCGTTGGCTAAACTATGTAGGTCACCGTCTACTCAAACAAGTAGAACTTGAAATTGGTGGTCAACGTATTGATCGTCAATATGGTGATTGGATGCAAATCTGGACCCAGCTATCTACGGAACTTGGCCAAGTACCTGCCCTAGATTCTCTAGTAGGTAACACCCACGATCTAACTCTACTCAAAACGTCTGCCGGAGTTGCTCTTGATGCGACTTGCTCTTCATCTGAAGTAACCCAATCTTGCGTATCTCGCTCTGGCACGCCTGCCAAGACGCTATATGTACCTCTCCAATTCTGGTTCTGCCGTAACCCTGGTCTAGCGATTCCTCTAATTGCTCTACAATACCACGAAGTACGCCTAAACGTGGACTTCGAAACCTGGGAAAATTGCGTATATGCCCAAAGAGATGACGGTACTCCTCAACGCCCTACGGCCCAATCTCTAGCGGCTGCGTCCGTATATGTAGATTACGTATACCTAGACACGGAAGAACGTCGTCGTTTTGCCCAACAATCTCACGAATACCTAATTGAACAAGTACAATACACGGGGGCGGAATCTATTACGTCTTCATCCAACAAAATACAGCTCAACTTTAACCACCCTGTAAAGGAACTCCTATGGGTAGTACAACGCGATTCCTTCGTTGACTGCTCTTTCCCTTCATGGCTAGGTGCTGTAGGTGGTCAACAACCCTTTAACTACTCTGATGACTTCTCAACGGAAGGTATCATTATGTCTCTACTATCTCGTGCTGGCGCCAACCCTTCATCTGGAACTGCTGGTGCAACTACGACTGGTCCTTCTATCGGTCTTGGTGTAAACGTAGTAGGCAGTAACAATTTACAAGGCGTGGGTGTAACTGTTCCGCTAGTTGCCGATCTAGCGAATAGTGGCGGTGCTGGTGCTTCTGATGCGTTTGATTCAGGCGTGAACTACCTACTCGCCAAAGTAATTCTTGCTTCAGGTGTACGTTGCGAAGGCAAGAACCCCGTAGAAGTATGCAAACTACAACTCAACGGCCAAGATCGTTTCACGGAACGTGAAGGTTCTTACTTCGGTACGGTACAACCCTACCAACACCACACCCGTACGCCGTCTACGGGTATTAACGTATACTCCTTCGCTCTACGTCCTGAAGAACACCAACCTTCTGGCTCATGCAACTTTTCTCGTATTGACAAAGCCACTCTACAACTAACGGTATCTCTAAACACGGTACTCGGCTCCAACACTGCCCAAGTACGCGTATACGCTCTAAACTACAACGTACTACGTGTAATGAGTGGTATGGGTGGTCTAGCGTACTCCAACTAGAGACCTAAATATATAATAATAATTTTTAAATAAAAAATATTTAAAGTTTTTTCTAAGAACTTTAAATATTTTTCTTATAACAAATATGCCTTCAACTAAAAAAACTTTAAAGAGAGGTTCACGTAGACAAGTATGGAATGGTTCAGCTGAAAAAACTATGGGTGGATTAGGAAAAGATGATTTAATGAAAAATGAAAGAGGACGTATTGTATCAAAGAAAAAATGCACGACTATGAAAAATTGTTATAAAGGTTCTGATGATGAAGAAGAACCTCCTACTAAAAAAGAAGAAACTCAACCTAAAAAAGGAGGATTTTGGGAATCATTATTTTAAAGTTTATGATTATAATGTTTTCTACATACAGCAGAATAAGATTCTATTCCACCAACTTTAATTTGATAATCATATTTAATATTTCTTCTTGAAAATATTGCTAATGTACCATCATTACAATCTTTACACAATGCTGATAATTTCTTACATTTATCCGAATAAGGAATTAATTGAAGTATTTGTCCAAAAGGATGTTTTTCAGAATCACCATCTAATCCACCAACAATAACATCTTTTCCATATCCATCTACCCATAAAAGAACATATTGTTTTAAATCTGGAAAGAATTGTCCTTCGTCAATAACAATAACATCATAATTTAAAACATCATTAGAAAAATGTTCTAAAGTTGATGAACTTTGACATAATTCATATTCAAGTGAATGCGAAGATAATTTATTTTCACCATATCTTGTTTCAATGAGAGGTTTAATAACTAAAACTTTTTTATTAATTGATTTTGCTAATTGTATTTTTCTTATGAGTTTTGTAGATTTTCCTGAAAACATTGGTCCAATAACAAGTTCAAGAGACATTTATAATTAAAAGACATGTAATAAATAAATCATTAAACTTATTTAAACGTAAAAAATTAAGATTTATAATAAATATGCCATCATTATCAGTAGAAGCTAAAACTGTTCAAACTGGCGCTGTTCGTACATTAGTTGAAGCTTTAAGATCTATCTTAGTCGAAATGTCTTTGTTGTTCGATAAAGATGGCATTCGTATGGTAGCTATGGATAATACGCGTACAGTTTTAGTTCATTTAAGATTACATGCAGATAAATTTGAAAAATTTGAATATAATCATCCTACAGCAAAATTTGTTATTGGTGTAAATACTGATCATTTATATCGAATTGTAAGAACTGCTACAAATGATGATACTCTGACATTTTATATTGATAAAGAAGATCCTAATTCTCTGGGAATTATTATGGAAAATCCTGAAAAGAAACAAATTCATAAATATAAATTAAATCTTTTGGATCGTGACGAACCTGATCTTCAATTACCTGATACTGAATTTTCTACTAGAATTACTATGCCTTCTCTAGATTTTCAAAAGATTTGTAGAGATATGACTCTTTTATCAGCAAAAACTATTGAAATTACAAACGTAGGAACTACTTTGTCATTCAATTGTAAAGGACATTTTGCTTCTCGTACTACTATTATGGGTGATAGTGAAGATGATTTTAATATACATAAGAAAAGTTCAAGTGAAATTGTAAGTGGACAATTTTCTTTGCCTCACCTCGTTTTATTTACGAAATGTACGAATTTATGTAATAATTTAGAAATCCATATGAAAAATAGTTGGTTTTTAATGATCAGATATGTCGTAGCAAATTTAGGTGAAATTAAATTATGCTTAATGCCTTGCTCAACATAAACCCTATAAAAAATTCAGAAAAGTCAATTAATAAATTTGGATCTTTATAATTACTAAGTTCATAAACTGTAAATACAGGAAATATAAGTTTATAATAAAAAGATAAGAATCCAAATAAAAAATGCCAGAATGAATTTAAGCCATCAGTAAACAAATTTCTCATTTATTCCCTCCAATTTAAAAAAATTTTTGCAATTAGAGTTGCACATGTAGCTACAATTATAGGAGGTATATGCATATTTCCATCTTCATAATCATAATAATTTGTTCCAAATAAATGATCCATAAAATCAGGTCCATAATGATAATTTGTATCTTGATGATGCTTTGAATGAATTTGATTTTTTCCAAGGAATGAATAATTAAATATATGTCCTAAAGTCATAGTTAATGATATCATAAAAACTACACTTGGAGAAATTATCCACCAATCTAATAAATATTGAACTAGTAAAGGTATACCACAAAAACATAACATTTCAAATAAGAAATCAATAAATAATTCTAAATTTCTATTTAATTTATAAAGTTTATCATGATGTACTTGTACATGTAAATTTAATACTGAATTTGGATATGCGTGTAAAAACCTATGAAAGAAATAATAATGAATATACATCATAGATAATTCAAATGGAATTGTAAATATTGACAGTTTTTCTCCATAGGTTATCATTGAACAAAAAATAAATGGAAGAAATCCAATTGCAGAATATAATTTTACCCACTTTGGTAAGTCCATTATTATTTTGAAATGAAAGAAAAATATACGTATAAAACTTATTAAGAAAACATAAGTGAAATATAAATGATATTAATTTTACTCTTATGTATTCTATTTTTTGGAATTTTTAGTCCATATTTATATTCATGTATAACATGGAATTATTCTTTAGCGTTTTTTAGTTTACTTTCTCTATATACTAATTTTGTAGTTTTTATCGTATTATTAATTGTGTATCATTTAATTCCTACAACAAGAGTTGATTATTTATTTCAAAGTATTACAAAATGGTTTAGAAATGCATTTTCAGAAATGATTTTAAAAACTGAACATAATATTAAAGAAACTTTTAAGATACATATTTTGTACCCTATTCCTGAAAGATCTATTAATATATGGCATCCTCATGGAATGTCTGGAGTTACACCTGTAATTCATAATGGTTATAAGATAACAGACCCTACATATAAATCTACTAAGGGTGTAGTACATACATTTTTCTTTTACATTCCAGTTGTTAAAGATATAATTAGAAATTTGAATGCTATTCAGTCAGATTATACAACAATTAAACAAACATTGGAAAAAGAATCAGTTTCTATTGCATTAGGAGGAGTTAAAGAAATGGAGAAATTTAAAAATAAACATTTGGATGTTGCAATAAAATCAAGAAGAGGAATATTTAAAATAGCTTTAGAAACAGGAACACCAATAGTTCCAATAATAACATATGGTGAAAATGAACTATTTCCAAAAATGCAAAATCCTATCTTGGAATTTATGAATGATATTGTATACAAAATAACTTCTATAAGATTTCCTTTTCCTAGTTTAATGTCTTTAAGAAATTGGCAAAGAATATCAAATCACCCTTTAGAACCTATTCATACGTATAGTGGAAAACCGATCTTTACAAAAAAAATATTGAATCCTTCTTCTAAACATATTGATAAACTAAGATCAATTTATATTAAAAGAATTCAAGATTTATTTAAAGAAACACATCCTCCTGATTATACAATGAATATTATCTAGGTCTTGCTTTATGTGCTGTATAAGTAACATCATCGGAAACTTTAAAGTAAGTTAAATTTGAATTCAAGTATTTTTTATCAGATACTGTTATTGTAGTATTCCATAATTTTATGATATGAAATTGACCTTTAGGAGATATGGAAATACCTGCTAAAGTTTCTTTACGATCATCAAGAAGTTCATTAGTAATACAATGTACCATCAAATCTACAAATGTTGTATGTGCCTGTGTAGCATCGATTTTCTTTGACCATGCTCCACCATTATTATGTTCAGGTGCTTCCCATAAAGGAGTAAATCCTTTACGCATGAAGAAATACATACCACATTCCCATGCTTCTTTTGGAATTGTATCTATTACTGACCAAAATTGATGTAAAGTTGTAAAATCTGCTACTTTAATATATCCTTTTATTGAATAATCTTTATTTTCAGGATCATGATACCATAAAACCCATACATATGGAAGTTTTATGGTTTCAGAGGACATTTGTTATAATCTTTAAATAGATATTAAAAAACGAATTCGTTTTACATTTATAAATATTATCTTTACACAAAAATATGGAATTGTCAGCTGCCCTTCTATATTCACTAAGATATATTCCTAAACTTCTTTTACCTCAAGTAATTGTTGAAAATATATCAAAATTGAGATTAGTCCCTGCTGCATATAATAAACCTATTCGTGCTTCATTAAAACCTCGACATTATGAAAAACCTGAAGATAAAGAAAATTGGCGAGAAAAAGTTCTTGTTGATTATGTTCGTAGAATTAGAGAAACGTCAGATAAAGAATATGATGAAATATTCAGTATATTTAATAAAATTGCTCCTTCATCCTTAGATACTTTATCGCAAGAATGTTTGAAAATTCTTAAATCTAGAGATAGAGATTTTAGATTACGAGTAACGACTTTGTTGTTTGATAAGGCAATTAAAGGTTCTATGTATGCGAGTATTATGGCAGATTTAGCTTTGAAACTAAATTCAGAAATTCCTGAAGTTTCAGAAGATTTGAATATGCATACTAAAATGTTTGGATCATTATATGATATGAATGAAACATTAACATTTCCTACAAGCGGTGATCCTGATTTTGATAATAAAGTTATTGCATGGTCTAAACAAAAAGATGTTAGAAGAGGTTATTCTAGATTTCTAACACATTTATATATACGTAATCTAGTTAACGGACAAATCCTTCACGAATCTATGAACAAAGTTCTAGGTGATTTGGATGATACTGTTCTAAAACCTAAAAGTGAAAAAACGGAAGAAAATGTAACACAATATGCAGATTTCTTATTTGAAAATGCAAAAATACTTCCTAAAACAGCTGTAGAATTGAGAGGATTGATACAAGTACGTATTGATACAATTCTTAAAAAACCGAAGACAGATACCACTTCACTAAATATGAGATCCAGGTTTAAATTAGAAGATACGTTTAAATGCGTTCAAGCATCGTAAATTCTAACATTTAAAGATAAATAAAATGGCTCTTCCTTCAGCAGCAGTACTATTAAAAGTTACTGAAGTTGCAATTAATGAAGATAAACCTATTTATTTTGATTACTATAGAGATTCTCTAGAAAAGAAATGTTGTATTGGTGTTCAAGACAAAACTAAATATCTTGTGAAATCGAATGATGAATATACATCAACGATTCAACAAGTTTTTAAATGTGAATCATGTTATATTGTAATGACTGAAAATAGTTTATATGTAGTTGATGCTGGAATACCTGTAAAACGCGTATTATCATCTTCAGAAGATAAACCTGAATAATAATAATGGATTTTCCACCACCACATTATCTTTTATTTGAACCTTTAAATGATCGAGAAACTTTAAAAATATGGAATGAATATAAAGTTAAATATGGAAGTAATTGTGAATTTGATGAAATAGATGGTTGTAAATTTTTTTCGTCAGAAGAATTCACACCTTTATTTGATACATGGATATCAAAAATTCCTATGAAACAAACAACAAGAATACGTGTATTATTAATATGGCATTCTGAATTTTTAACGTTTGCGTGTCAACAAATGCTAAGAAGAAAATTAGAACAAAAATCATTTAAGAATAGAGTATGGTTTCATTTAGAAAATCCTACAACTATCCAATCTGCAATTATTAGTAGATGTATTACAAAACGAATTCCAACAACAATTACTTATCCTCAATATAAAAATGATTAGATTATTTACTGATGGAGCGTGTAAATCTAATGGAAAATCAAATTCTAAAGCATCATATGCATATTACTTTCCTGAATATAAGGAATGGTCATATGCTGCAAAAGTTCCTGAAGATGAACAACAAACTAATAATAGAGGTGAATTAAAAGCTATTTATGAAGGTATTTTAAAAGCAATTGAAAATTCAGGTAATCCTTCAGAATTTACTTTACATATTTATACAGATTCAAGATATTGTAAAGATTCATTAACGGATTGGTTGCCAAAACGTTTAAAAAATAATTGGAAAACTGCCGATGGTAAAATCGCAGAACATAGAGATTTAATTGAAGGTTCCACAAAATTATTAGTAAAATTTAAAAGTTATATTATTACATGGATTAAAGCACATACAACAAATACAGATGAATTATCATTAAATAATTCGATTGTTGATAAAATGGCAACGGATGTCTTATTACCACCAAAAGAAGGCATAAAGATAATTGAATCTGATGAAAATATATTTAAAGGATTAAATTTAAGAATTATGGGTCCGCCATTAGAACAAGATATTATAACAAAATGGTGTTTAAATAATCTTAATGAATTAAATCAAGATTATTTAAAAGTTGCTTTATTCAGCGCATTCCAAAAAACTTTGAAAGATAAAGGATATGATACAGAAATACAAATTATTAATAAAAATAAATTTATTAGATTAAAAATGAATTCTTTGAAAAAAGATGAATTAATTATTATAAAACAAGAATGAGCGCAATAGTTTTCTCAGCTCCTACATGCGAACCTTGTAAAGCTTTGAAACCCGTATTTGATGATTTAAAAGAAGAATTTAATACTATTAATTGGTCATCAGTAAATATTAGAGAAGATCCTGGACATCTAACTCAACTTTATGGAATTAAACGAGTTCCAAGTATGGTAGTTATTGGTAAAGATGGTACACCCAAAACTTATACCGGAACAGATGTTGCTTCATATTATAGATTAGTAAGGTCAATTACTTAGATATTTCTTCAGTAACTAAAACGCCATTTTTATATGCTTCACATACAAATTCATCACCATCTTCAGAATTATCTTGTGAACATTTAGCTCCACTTGGAGGAGCACCACCAACTCCTGGACTCATAGGTGGCTTTGAACTACCAAAATTACTTGTTGCTGCTCCACTCATTTGAGCATTTAAAAATGGAACATTAACAGGAAAAGCTCTTGATACCGTTAACCATCCAAATATACCAATTAATGCCCCCCATAATAAAGCTACAAATTTCCAAATAGCACCACTTTGATAATATTTTGAACATCCACCGCCATAAAATGATATTAATTGTAATAAATATATTACAGCAAATCCAATCCAAATAGATAAATTTTGTCCAGGTTCACGAACAGTTGACGCAAAAATTGTATAATATGTCATAATAGCACTTGAAGAAACTATGTTCATAGGTAAATAAGTATTTTCAAGATTTTCCATACCAGGAATTGTACACCATGCTAAAACATCAGAAGCTTCAGAGCCAGAAGGAATTACACTTGCGCCTAAAGCTTTACCTAAAAAGAAATTTAATGTTATAGCAATCATACCAATTAAACTACCAATCGAATATCTTAATTCTTGTCCAATTAAATCTGCTATAGCTCCAAAAGTAATTAATCCAAATGGAATAAAATTAATTAAAGCAAAAAATAAAGTTGCAAGAATACTTCCAATGCCAGCAAATCTTTGAGGATTATAAGCTCCAAATGTTAATACTCCAAAGAATAACATACCACCAATAAGTGATAAAATAACTGTTAGAGCTATTGCATATGGATCGTCCATTCTTATTCCTTATATTAAAATAAGTTAATTATATTTCGTTGATAAATAATAACAATGTCAATATATTCGAAACAAACATCATGGTCTGGACAATGTTCAGGATCAAATCAATCTCCTATAAATTTATCCCAATCTATTGCAAAACCTTGTAATTTATCATGTGATTTTAAAATGGATGATGGTCAAGTTACATCTGGCATGGGTATGATATCAGATGAAGGTTTACTTTTATTTGGTAATTTAGGATCATGTAAATTTAGAGATACAACATATCAGTGTCGAGCATTATTAGTTAATCATCCAAGTCATCATACTTTAGAAGGTTCACCTGCAGATGGAGAAGTCATAGCTTATTTTGAAAGCCCCACAGGTGAAAAATTGCATGTTTCGTCATTATTTAAAGTTTCGTCATCGCAAACGCCATCCTTAAAATTCTTTCAACAATTTATTCCTTATGGATCATCTAATCAAATTGCCTTAAATGATTGGTCTTTAACACAGATGGTTCCAAGTGATGGATCTTATTATACATATGAAGGTTCTAGTATAGTTCCACCTTGTTCGCCATGTGAATGGGTAGTATTTAAATCTATGATAAATATAGATCAAGGTGATTTTGCTACTTTAGTAAGAACTGCGCAAGCCGGATCAAGAAATATACAACCTTTAGGAACTCGTGAATTATTTTTTAACGATTCTAATACTTCTTCATCATATTTACCTCATGATAATAAAACTTATTTAGTTATGAGACCTTTAGGTAAAAATAAAAATAAGAAACCTGAACCCTTGAAAAAAGCAGATTTGAAAACTACCGAAGCAAAAGAAAGAGCAAAAGAACCTTCGCTAGCATCAAAGGGTATTGCACATGTTTCCAATTACACCAATTCATATATAATATTGTTATTTTATATAGTATTTATTGGAGCAGCGATAGTTTTATTATGGTATCATGGCAATAAAATACATATTATGACAAGTATTTATAATTTTTTCCGAAGATTGTTTGGAAAAAATGAATATTATCCACCGATCCTAGAAAATACTCCCCGACCTCTTTAATTTAGCTCTTCCAATAAGTATCTTCTTCGACTTCCTCTTCTTCGGAAGATGGTCCTTTAAAATCCTCTTCGGATAGTTCCTTTTCTATTTTTGGTTTCTTAATCTTGCGGTGACATACAACCGTCCATTCCCGTTCACCGTCGTTATCTGTGTCCTCTACTTTGATCTCTTCGTTCATAACGTTCTCAGATCGTTTCATAGCCGTGGGCGGACGGTGCTTTTTAAAATGACCAAACGGATGTACTGCCTTAAAATATGCTTCTTCGTTTTTTAAACGTTCTTCTCTAATACTTTGTCGAAGTTTTTCAATTCTAGATTCTTCCTTCTTCATTTCCCATTCCGCCGCGTGGTTAGCAAAACTTATCTTAGGTTTGCTACTATTATCGGCAGTTGAATTAATTAATTGGGGAAATAAATTCGAGTTAGTACTTGCGTCCATCTTCAATTCCTCTTCTTGCTTTTTATTGCGCATATGGGGTGGAATGTAGCTCATTTTATCTTTTAAATATCTTTTTTATTCATTGAGATATATTCCGTTTTTAAGAAATGGATTAAATTTAATTCCTTTTGTCGTTATACTATTAAAAATGGTGTACGGAATAACTGTCCTTAAAAGTGGCATTTTAAACGAATTTACAATTCCACTTAAAACGACAGATGTAATTGAATTTATTCGGAAAAAAATGAAAAATCCAAATATCCAATTTCAAGGAAAAATCCAAGATCCTTTAAAAGAAGATAGATATTTAAGTTTATTTGCAAGAATTTCAGATGAAGAAGATGAAGATATTAATCAACATATGCTTCCTTCACCATTTGATGAAGAAACTTATTCTGGTTCTATGGTTATTCTAGCATCTTTGAATGATAAAGATGATTATGATAAATTGGCATCAGAATATATGGACTTAAAAGTATCAGAATATGAAACTTTGTATAATGAATGGTCATTTAATAATATTGATGAAGTTGAAGAAATTGATGAAGAGAATGAAGAAGAAGAAGTTGAGAGTATTGTTGTTGAAGAAGATATTCCTAAAGTTGTAAAAACAATAAAACCATTAATAATTCAGACAAAGGATGTATTTATTCAATGTCCAATTCGTTCAAAGATTATTGAAAATTTTAAGGAATTAATAACTCCAGAAAAATCTATAGAATTAGAATTAGCTATTTTAAATTATATAGTTAAATATTCGAAATTGAATTCTATTGATATTGATTGGTCAAATAAAATATTTTGGAATACTTATAGAAGTAAATCTATTTGTATATATGAAAGTTTACAATTAAATAATTGGAAAGATAAAATTACTAATAATGAAATTGATTGTATTAATTTTGTTGATTTAACTCCACAAGAAATTTATCCTATGAAATGGAAAGATTCATTTGATAAATTAATTGAAAAAGAAAAGAAATTATATTCTAATTCAGCTAAAGCTTCCATATTCTTATTTTGTTCAAGATGTAAAAAGAAAACTAATTGCGATTATTATCAATTACAAACTAGATCTGCCGATGAACCTATGACTACTTTCGTTACATGCTTAGAATGTAATAAACAATGGAAATTTTAGCTTGTATTTTCAGGAACAATATTTAAACCAACAAATTCTTCTACTTCATTCCCGGTTTTTTTAGTGGGTGATGGTTTTTTTGTTTGTTCGGATGTTTCATTTAATGCCATTGCTGAATCAGATGATCGTATCTGAGGTGTAAGAACATGATGTTCAACTCTATAAATTTTGATGGGATGTATACCGTTCACTTCTGTGGGTAGGGCAATTACCTTTTCATCTTTATATTTATGATTAAATTGATCAACAATACTTTGAGGACAATTAGGTGTAGTTTCGGCTAATCTTTCCATAGTTTCGCGGACATGTGTTAATAATGTTTCAGCTGAAATACGTTCATCTCTGGGTAAAGATAATTCAATACTAATTTTCGCAGCTAATTTAGAATATGATAGATGAGCAATTCTATGTGCTTCTGATCTTTTTGCAAATGCAAAAAATCCACCCAAGGTATTTAAAATACCTACACCAATAGAAACTAAACCAATAGCAATTGAAGATGTTTTTGTATCACCATCAAATAATGTAGATGAACCTACAGATGCTGTTCCTGCTAAAGTAGAAAGAATAATAACAGGAACTTGTACAAACGCATTATATTTCGATGTTAACGTTTCAGCTCTTGTATGTAGCCACGATAATCCTGAACATCTTTCACCTTCTTTAGCAAGAATATCTTCTAATTGTGAAGACCATTCAATATCAATTAAGGGATCGTCCATTTTTTGTATATTTTTAAACGTATAAAATAAATTTAAACGCATTAAAATAAGTTTAAAGAATGTCTTTGTGGACATGGGAAAGTAAATTAGAAGATCCATATGAAAAACAAATTTATAAGAAAATATTTAATTTAACGAAATCTAAAACCTTAGCATTAAAAGCTTCAAAAAATCTAGGATTATTTAATTTTTTGAAAGAAAACAGATTCGGCACACCAAAAGAATTACGAGATTCAATTTTCTTAAAACACGGAAAAAAATTATTTGATGAAAAGCAAGCTAAAACCGTATGGCAGTTTTTTAATAATGTGCCTCAACAACAAGGTGGTGAAACTCCTGCTAAAGGCGATAATGCATTTGATGCTTTAGTTGAAAGATGGTTAGTATTTATGTATCATTTATTACCTGGTGGTATACAAGAATCAATTAAGTATGTTGAACCATTTATGTTTCCATTAAGTGAAAAACCAGGTGAAGAAGGTATTGTAACTAGAATGCCCGGAGCTGGATTAGGAATAAATTTTGCTTTAGATATTGTATCACAAAATAATAAATTAGCAGCAAAATTAGCTCAACAATATACACCTATGATTATGGGATTAGTACCTATACCTGAAGCTTCAACTGTAGGAATAATTATTGGTTATATGATTTCAACTATGTTTATATTTTTTAATATGTTAGTTTTTGTAAGTAAACGTGAATTTGGTCAAGCATTTACACAATCCCTTGCACTCTTTCCATTTATAGGATTAGCTATGCAAAATGTAGCAGAATCAGGTGAAAAAGTTATTGAAAAATTTGCTTCTAAGCGTCAAAAATTAATTGGACAATTAAAAGGTTCGGATGGACAAGGAATGTTTGCTTTTTTAGGTGATTTAATTGAAAATTATACGTTTGATCCTTTATATGAAGGCGATCCTCAAGCCGATGCAATGGCATTTAAAGAAAAACTAAAATCTGGTTTTACACACGTGTCTGCGAATGTAAAAAAAGCATTTGATCCACACGGAAGAAACGAACTATTGAGTCAAGCTCAACAACAATTCCAAGAATTAAAAACTAATCCAAGATTGCAACAATTAAAAACTAAAGCTGAAGAAGGTTTTAAAAGATTAAAAGATGATCCAAGAGTAAAACAATTAGAAAACCAACTTAGAGACGCGGAGCTTAGAGCAAAAGGTGCTTATACATATGCTACTAGAGGGCCAAGATTACCTGTATCCAATACAACCGAACCTGTACGCAATCTTACCCCTACAGGAAACACATCAACAAGAGGTGGAGAAAAACGACTTTCAAAGAAAAAACATAAGAATAAAAAATGGAAGACGCAGCGGAAATTAAACAAATAATTCGTAATTGGGTTTCTTTAGATGATGAAGCTCGTAAATTACAACAACAACAAAAAGCTATAAGAGATCAAAAAGCTAAATTATCTGAACAAATTCTGGGATTTATGAGAGATAATCATGTAGATAATTTCAACTTAGAAGGAAATGGTCTGGGCACTATTTCACGTAGTATGCGCACATCTCGTCCTCCTCTTCGCAGAGAATTTATTCGTACTCAATTATTATTACAATTTGCTGATCAACCTCAAAGAGTAGCTGAAGTTCTAAGAACTATTGAAGGTGTACCGGAAGGTGCGGAAGATATGTCAGTAGGCGGAACACAAAGAGAATTACTTTCACGTAGAATTCCTAAAACTAAAATAAATATGACTATTTAAATATCACCTATAAATATTCCTTCATCATTGTACACTGATACATCTAGTTTTTCATATAAGTCAATCCTACCTTTACGTAAATATGCTGGATCTAATAAATCAAGTTTATCTTTTGATGAATTACTTGTAAAAATAACAATTAGATTTTTAAAAAATCTTAAATTATCCATAAATTTTGACCACGTTGGTTTATCATAAACGGTAGTTGAAATTTTATTATTTAAACTAATTTCATTATTATGTATTTTTTTAAGTATTATGTCAATTTCATCGATAACAAATACAAATGGAATATCTGTATCTTGCAACCAATCTTGACATTTTGATAATGTCATTGTTATCGAATCACCGGGGTCCGATGGATTAAATGTATTACAAAATCCTGCATTTAATTCTTTAGAAATCAAATATCCAATTGAACTTTTTCCACTACAAGGCGGACCTTCAATAAATATTTTACACTGTTGTTTTTTTTTATAAATTTCTAAAATGTTATTAATTATTCTTTGCTGTCCTAAAATGGGGGTTAAAGAAGTGGCATCAATAACAGTTTTTATATACTCAAATGATTTGAAATGTCCATGTCTTGAAAACACAGGAATAGTTTTTTTAATACTTATTTCAGAATATCGTTCATTCAAATTAAATGTTGTTTCTTCATTTTTAGTTAAATATTCAAAATAATCATTTGTTGTTAAAAATGTAATTTTTAAAGAATCGCTATAATTTGCTTCAGATGTATCAATATAACCAAAAATTTTCTTATTCCAAAACCATCCTGCAATAATTCTTTTATTTCCTCTTGTTAACGCCGTATCAGTAGATGAACATTCTATTTCTAATTTAGGAAATAATTTCTTGTATACTTCTTTATCATATGAAATTGTATATTTTCTAATATTGTACCTTTTTAGAAATAATAATAATATATCTTTTATGAGAAAAGAATAATAACTTATAATTCCAAATAACAGAACGAATGGTGAGATTTCCATATTTAGTTTTATTAACATCTTAATTCTTAAATGATTTTAATGCTTCTCGTGCTGCAATTTGTTCACCTTGTTTTTTTGTTGTTGCTGATCCAATACCTAACGATTTATTATTATTGTCAAGGACACTCATAGTATAAATAGAATCATTAAAACTTATCATAGTATAAGTTGGCGTATATTTAAATTTTGCTTGACATAATTTTTGTAATTGATCTTTATAATTTGTATCGTTCAACAAAATTTTAGGAATATCAATATATTTTTCAATTATTGAAATAATAAAATTATAAACTATTTGGAAATTATATTCAGAATCTATCCATAAAGCACCAATAAAAGATTCTAAAATATCACCTAATTTTTTAATATTTGTTCGACCATTACAAATATCTTCATTATGTTTAGAAATAATATAGAAGTCATTTAATTTTAATTGAATTGTTAATGTTCCTAACATAGAATTGCATACTAATTCTTTACGTAAATTTGTTAGAAATCCTTCTTGTTGTGTAGGAAACCTTTTAGATAAATAAGTAGCAACACAACATCCTAATACTGAATCACCTAAATGTTCTAATCGTTCATATGATTCGGGAAATAAATCTAAACAATTATTGGGTTTAGGTGCCAATTCTGTAATATCACCTTGTGGAGTTGTATATTCTAATCTACGAACATAAGATGAATGGACCATAGCATTTTGAAATATATTAATATCTTTAATTTCATAATTAAAATTCAAAATTGTATGTATATCCTCATGGGTAAACATACGATTTTTTGTATTGAATGGATTATAAAGTTGTATTTCTACCATAACTTCTTTCTTAATAAAACATAAAAAATTAAAGAGATTCGTTTTTAAAATGAAAAATCAAGACCCCGGGGTTCCACCCCCCCGCCACGTGATCCACATTTGTCGATCCGAGTCCGCCTCACTATATTGATTTCATGAAATCACCATATAATCAACTTGAGAACCCCAACAGATGACACCTTACGGTATGCATAAGTTGGATAGCGCCCCACTAAACAGTAATTCTTGTAAAAAAATAATCCATTTTTATTTAAGTTCAATCTTATATTCATTTGAACGAGATTCTTGTTTGACTTCATTCATAATAAAATCATAACATGATCTAGCATCCTTTTCTCCATATTGATTTTGGAAATAACGACCAAGTTTTTCCCAAAGATCAGATTTAGATATACTACTTGATTTAAACCATGTTAGAGGTCTGCTAATAGTTATTACAGTTCCATTAGGACGTTCAATTCTTTGAAACGTACTGAATTCTGGAGTTTTAAGAAAATCAACTAATTCTAATTCTTTAATTTTCTTTTGTTCACGCAAAGCATAAATTTCTGCATTCTTATCTTTTAATTGTCTGTCCAACGTTTCATAAGCATTAAGAACTTGTTTGAACTCTTCCATTTTTTTATTTAAGATCTAAAAACAAATTAAAATTTAAATTCGTTTTTTAAAAAAAAGACAAAAATTCTAATATTCGTATCATTTCTAAAGGTTTTCACCTTTTCATATTGGTGAAATTCATATTTCTTCCCTACATTACCTTTCACGTGTTTCAACTCGTATTTTCATTTAAGGTTATATGCCCTACCCTGCGCATATAACTATGATTTGCTTTATTCCAAACCTCTTAAGTATTTATCATCTTAATAATGTCTTATTAAAACGCTATAGTACTTGAATACTATAAACTTCCCTCCTAATGCCCCCCATTTCCACCGCATTATATACATAGTTATCTAATATAACTCCTGTTTAGTTTCTACCTTTATTATCTTGTTTTCTTTCTGTGTATTACTACACTTCTTTACTCACTCAACTTTTTATCTAACCTTATCTCCCCTAAAATACATCTATTTTAGATATTGTGCCCCTCCATCGCACAATATTGTCAAACATACTACATACTTCTAAAGGTAGTTTTCCACACTACCTAAAGTTTCCGAATATTTGTCCGTCTGTCTCAATCTTAAATTAGTATGTTACAAGCACGCTAATTCAGAATAGAAACCCCGTAGATGATACTAATACATCTCCAAACTCTAAAATCTATAAATTCTTTTATTTCAGAGTTATAGAAGTTTTAATCAACTCCTATAACTCTTAAACTCTTTCTTAAATAAACCTTAAACTTTGAAGGTGTAGTTAGTATAACTACTACTTATCACGAAAATCTTATAAAAAAATAATCCGTTTTTATACTTTGAATTTTCGTTTAAAATCTTTCAAAGATGCTTTCAAAGTTTTTTTGTTCCATAAAATCCACCTAGATAATGCTCCAGGTGTATCAGGTTTGGACCAATGTTCACCCATACCTGAATGTCTTTTAATATAACGTTCTTTACGCAAAGGATCTTTATGTTTAGTAAAATCAGACATACCTCTAGCACCAAATGAAACTGTTTTTTCACGACCATTATCTTTTTCAAAAACTGCATCCCATTTCTTTTCAGGTCTATGAGATCTTCTCAAAGTTTTTAAACGCATTATTATTATTGTTTGTAAATTAAATTTACCAACCATAATGGTAATAATGATCTTATAAATTTTCCTGAATAATCGCAATGAGGATATGTGATGTTTGCATTTCTATCTGTAATAGCTTGAATAATTGTAGCTTTTATAAAATTACCATTAACTTCTTTGAAATTTTTAAAGAACAATCCTACAATTGCAAATTCACTAATAACAATAAAACTTAATATTATAAGATTACTAATTATTATATCAAAAATACTTGAATTATTAAGAAATGCCATAATTAATCCAATTAGTAAGAATAGTCCTCCAATACCATAAACAATATAATTTGTAAGATAAAATATTTGTGAATTATCTTCATCTAATGAATTAATTAAATCATTAATATCTGAATTTTGAGAAGACATTTCAGAAACCATATTAAAAATTTTATTAAGATTTTGTGGATCATTTAAAGATTTTATTAAAGCATAACTAACAAGTTCAGGTTTAATAATTTCAACTAAATCATCAACAACTGAATAAGATTGTAATGGCGCAACAAAATAAAAATAGAAAATAGGTAAGAAAAATAAAAAAAAGGAGGTATGTACAAGTATATCTATCCAAAATTCCATCCTCTTATTAATTATAATGGAAACAATACCTGAAACTGAACCTATTTTAATAAAATCCATCGTAAATGGATTAATTGCTACTGCGATATTATGGTTATTTTGGATGCCATTTATAATTATAGTAGCAAGACCATTAGTCAATTCACAAATAAAAGTTGGATTATGTCGTCTTGCTATGCAAATATCAGAACAAACAAAATCTGCACAACAATTAAACTCATTTCTTTTACAATTCTTACAAGGATTAATACAATTAAATATTCTAACACATAAACAGGTAGATAGTTTATATAAAACTTATTCTTCAATACCAGTTGGCAATGATCAAACGGCCGATAATATTCTTAATATGAATTTTCAAGAAATGATTGATGAGAATATACCTTTAACAATAATATTTATTATTTTTTCGATATTAATTATTGGTATAACAATATTTTCTGCATATTTTTTATGTAATTTCTATAATATAAATTGGTATAATATTCTTAAATTTAATTCAGTTATGGCATTAATAATAATTATTATCGAATCTTTGTTTTTTGGTTTTGTTGCGATGCAATATGTTCCATTTGATATTCCATTAATTATATCACAAATTAAATATAAATTAGAAACTTATCTTGATACTATCACTTCAAATGAACGTAGTTGTACAATAAATGATTTTGTACAACAAAATAATTATTTTATTTCGGACTGGGCTTGTCACCATGGCTGTTCTTATTATTATGATCTTTCAGAAGCAAAGCGTGCATGTATAGCTACACCAGAATGTGCAGCTATAACAACTGGTGGTGGATATACTTCAGCTTATGTATTAGCATCCAGTAGTGTTCCATCGTGGTCCAATATTTCAAATTCTACAGGAACTTCTTGGTTATTTAATAATTGCACAAAATAAGAATAAAAGATGAAAGAGTTTTATAATAAAGTTATTGAAATGAAAGATATCGAACCTCATAATTCCAAAAAAATATCTAGAGTATGTCAAGATATATTTAGATATTTATCATCTAAAAAAATTAAAGATCTTAAAAAATTCCAAGAAAAATATGGTTTGGAATATGAGAATTTCATAGAAGAATTATTATTAAAACATGATAAAGATATAGTTAGAGGTATTATTGATTATGATGGATTTATGGATATTTGTCATAAACAATCGAAAAATTATCGAAAATGAATTCAATCTAAAGATTATAAGAATAAAGTAATAAGAGAGAATGGGCGATACAATTATAGGTGTACAATTTGGAATTGCTAACCCTCAAGATATTCTTTCTCGAAGTGTAGTTGAAGTTAAAACTGATAAAACTTATCAAGGCGATACTCCTATTCCTAATGGTGTATTCGATGCAAGATTTGGCGTAACTTCTCAAGGTAAATCTTGTCCTACGTGTAAACAAACTTATCTTCTATGCCCCGGTCATTTTGGTCATATTACTTTAGCTAGACCTGTATATCTATATCAATTTATTGAAGTTGTTCAAAAATTACTTGCTGTTGTATGTATGGGCTGTTCAAATCCTTATTTACCTAATGAAAATTTAGAAACTCTTGCGAAACAATATAAAGGTACGGCAAGATTTAATGCTGTAAGAGATGCTACAACTATTTATAAAGAACGTGATTTAAAAGAAACTTCCGCGTGTGCGCATTGTGGAACTCAATTAATTAAAAAAGTTTCTAAAGTTGAAGGAACTATTGCTTCTTTACAAGCATCAACTTATACCGAAGAAGCTGAATCTATTAAATTACAACCTGAATTTGTTCTAAGAATGTTTCAAAGAATTACTGATAAACATGTATCTTTACTTGGCTTTAATCCTAAATTTTCTAGACCTGATTGGATGATTTGTACTGTCTTGGCTGTACCTCCATTAACTGTTCGCCCTTCAGTTGTTATGGAAGATAATCAAAGATCAGAAGATGATTTAACACATATGTTAATTACAATTGTTAAACAAAACAATGAATTAAGAAATCAAATTGATAAAGGTGAATCAGGCCAACTCATAAATAAATTTACAGAATTATTACAATTCCAAGTAGCTACTTATGTAGATAATGAAATTAAAGGTATTCCTCAAGCATCTCAAAGATCTGGTCGTCCTTTGAAAACTCTGAAATCTAGATTGGGCGCTAAAACTGGCCGTGTTCGTGGAAATTTAATGGGTAAACGAGTAGATTTCTCTGCTCGATCAGTAATTACACCTGATCCTAATATTGATTTAGATGAATTGGGTGTTCCCGAAGAAATTGCCACTAATTTAACTTTTCCTGAGATTGTTACTTCTTATAATCGCGATAGATTAATTTATTATATTCGAAATGGTCCTTCAAAATATCCTGGTGCTAAATCTGTTGAATTGAAAAAAGATAAACGTAGAATTCATTTAGGTATTATTAATTCTGAATTAATTGATTTGAAAGAAGGTGATATTGTTCATAGACATTTAGTAAATGGCGATGTAGTACTATTTAATCGTCAACCTTCTTTACACAAAGCTTCTATGATGTGTCATAAAATTCGTGTCTTACCTGGATCTACATTTAGATTAAACGTTTCAGCAACTAAACCTTATAATGCAGATTTTGATGGTGATGAAATGAATATGCATGTACCTCAAAGTATTGCATCAGCAACGGAACTAAAAGTGATTGCTTCTATTCTAAAACAAATCATTTCACCTAAAAACAATGCTCCTATTATTGCAGTTTTCCAAGATACCTTGACAGGTGTATTCAGAATTTCAGATTCCAATGTTTCTATTCCTGAAAATATTGCTATGAATATTCTTATGCGTATGAAAAAACCTCTCTCTACATTTAAAAGAATTGATAAACCTATTTCGGGTATAGATGTTATTTCACAAGCATTTCCATTAATTAATTTTGATGGTTCTATTAAAGTTGAAAATGGTTTATTAACTAAAGGAAGATTACATAAAGGTGCATTTCAATCTGCATCAAAAGGTATTATTCATGCAATTTATAATGATTTTGGTCATGAACGTGCGGGAGAATTTATTAATTCTATTCAAAATATTGTAACTAAATATAATTTATTTTCTGGATTCTCTACTGGTCCTTCAGATTTAATTGCTTCGTTGGAAACTTCCCAAAAAATCGAAGAAATTCTGAAGAACGGTAAACAAGAAGTTTCAAATATTCTTTCTGATATGCACGGCGGAAGATTTATTAATGATAGTGGTAGATCTAATGGCGAAGAACTAGAAAATAAAATTATGGGTGTTTTAAGTGAAATTAACAAGAAAATTTCAGAACTTACAAAAACTCTAGATAAATCCAATCGTATGGTTCAAATGGTAGATTCTGGTTCTAAAGGTTCAGATTTGAACATTACTCAAATGATGGCCCTATTATCTCAACAAAACGTTGATGGTAAAAGAATTCAATATTCGATGGACAATAGAACTTTACCTCATTTTGCTAAATTTGATGATGGTCCTGAATCTCGTGGTTTTGTTGAAAATTCATTTATTTCAGGTATTCGTCCGACTGAATTCTTCTTTCATGCTATGGGTGGACGTGAAGGTTTAATTGATACAGCTGTAAAAACTTCAGATACTGGATATATTCAACGTAAACTTGTTAAATTAATGGAAGATATTCATGTAGAACAAGATTATACTGTTCGTGATATTAATGGTGCTATAGTACAATTCAGATATTCAGAAGATGGTATTGATTCTATATGTATTGAAAAACAAGAATGTGATTTAGGTGTTATGACAATGGAACAACTTTATAAGAATTTTGCTTGTACTCGTGATGATTTCAAATCTGTATGCTCTGAAAAAATATCTGAAGATCCTCCTGATTTAGTTGAACAATTATTAAAAGATCGTGATTTATTAGTTAAACATGTATTGAAAGGTATTAATTCTTCTGATGTTTATGCCCCTGTACACCTAGGTAGAATTATACATAAATTCAAAAATCCTTATTCTGTTAAAACTAATCTCAGTCCTGAATACGTAGTTGATGAATTAAATAAATTATGTTCAAAAGAGTTTATTCAATCTAATAGATTATTTCATATTCTCTTAAGATTTTATTTAGCTCCTCGTAAATCTATTATACTAAATAGATTTTCTAAAGAAATATTTGATGAAATTATAAATGAAATTCAGTTCAAATATTTAAGATCTTTAGTCCATCCTGGTGAAATGGTTGGACCTTTGGCAGCTCAATCTATTGGTGAACCTACAACCCAATTAACTCTAAATACTTTCCATTCAGCTGGAACAGCAAAAGCGAATGCAACTCAAGGCGTTCCTCGTATACAAGAACTTCTAAGTGTTTCAAGAAATCCTAAAAATCCATCAAATTCCATATACTTAAAAGATTCTTCACAATCAAGTGCTTTATCAGTAAAAAAAGATATTCAAAAAACTACTTTGAAAGATATTACTAAATCTGTTCGTATTTATTACGATCCCAATCCATTAAGTTCTAATACATCTGTACAAGAAGATAGAGAACTATTACAAATATATGAAAAGTTTTCAATTACACAATCACAAGCGTGTGTATCTCCGTGGATAATGAGATTAGAATTGGATGAAGATGAAATGGTAATTCGTAATGTAAATGATATGACACTAATTCAATCTAAAATTGAAAATAATAAAGTTTTGAAAGTATTTGATTGTATTCATACAGATATTAATTCTAATAAATTAGTATTGCGTATTACATTTGGACTTGATGTAGCTAAAAATGCCTTGTCATTAAGATTTATTGAAGATAAATTACTGGATACTATTTTAACTGGAGTTGATGGAATTGGACGTATCTTTCCTCGTGAAATTAAAGATGAATTAGTATATGATGAAAAAGTTGGTGGATATGTACCAAAAGTTCAATGGATTTTAGATTCTGAAGGTACAAACTTACTTGATTTGTTTATGAAAGATAGTGTTGATGCTACTAAAACATTTTCAGATGATATTCATGAAGTTTTAGATGTATTTGGAATTGAAGCTGCTCGTATGGTAATGTATGAAGAATTAATGAAAGTTTTCGGCCAAGATTCAATTAATTATCATCATCCTTGTTTATTAGTTGATGCTATGACCTATCATGGACATTTTATTGCTATTGATAGATTTGGTATGTCCAAATTAGATAATGGTGTTCTTGCGAAATCATCATTTGAACAAACTACTAAGATTTTATTTGATGCTGCTGTATCAGGAGAATTTGATACTATGAAAGGTGTTTCGGCTAATATTATGTTTGGACAAATTCCGCCATGTGGAACAGGATTTGTTGATTTATTAATTGATGAAACTAAATTACCTGAAGGTGATATGGAAGATAAATCTATGTTCGATGAAGATTTGAAACATGCCAATCAATTAGTTGAACAAGAAGAACAAAAAGATTTAGATCAAGGAAATTGTAGAATGGAAGATATTGTTATGTCATGGTAATTTAAATATTATAAACTTTTTTATATTAAAAACATGGAACCTAAATATGATTCTGTAGTAAGCAGTATCATATCTAAGTTTGAAGAACGAGCAAGAATTGGACAAATTAAATATGGGAAAACCTTAGATAGAAATGATCTTTCTTTCTTAGAATGGATTAATCATGCTCAAGAAGAATTAATGGATGGTATTCTTTATCTAGAAAAAATTAAGAAACTAACACAACCAACAAATACTTAATTGCTATATGCTAGACCGCCCATACCTGACATGATACGTAATACGTTATAGTTAATCGCATATACACGAACGTTCCATGTATCATCCGTATCTTGATTTACAACTACTGAACCATCCATTGTCATTACAATAGTTGCTGTATCTACACGAGAGAAATTGCATGTACCGCTAGGTTGATTTTCTTCAGGTTTAATAGCGAATGAGTACATGTATACACCAACTCCAGGAACAAATCCAGTATGATGTTGGTAAGGTTGTACTTTATTAAAGTAATCACCATAACGACGTTCTAATCTATCTTGACCATTCATTTGAATCCATTGTTCGTATACGGCAGGTTTATCATAAACATAAGGTAGTAATCTAACTTTATTAGGAGTATTCACATCTCTAGTTTCTTTTTTGGCAGCTTTGCAATCCGTATAAGAACGAGGTTGTACTACCCAAATTAGTTCTTTTACAGGATGGTTAAATGTTAAATCAATTCTTTGATTGGGCGATGAAACGCCCACATCTTCATTGAATTGAACTTGTTCAATTAGATATTCGTGGGATTGTTGAGCAAATCTACGTCTTTCTTCCGTATCTAAATAAATATAGTCAATGTACAAAGCAGCTGAAGAAGCTTGGGGTAGTTTAGATACCTTTGTATAATCTCCTGCAATTTCTAAGGGATCTTTCCATATAACATTAATTTTAACTTCATGGTATTGAAGAGCAATTAAAGGTAAAGCAGCACCAGGATTTTTAGTGAAGAAAAACATTAGAGGAATGTATAATGTATTAGGTAATGAGGGGCGACCATTAACTGTAGAACAACCTACAGGATTAGGAAGTTGTAAAGTAGATGTATTTAAACCACTCTTTAACATACTACTTAATTTTGTTGATTTAAAGAAATCAGATGTTAAGCAAGACCATAAAAACATATATTCAGAATATAATCTATCAATAAGTTGGCCGCCAATATCTAATTCAACATGACTAATTAAATTAAAACCTAAAGGGTCAATTATATCAGTGGAAGCTCTTCCATAATTCCATTCAACAGGTTGTCCATCTGTACCTAAATAAGGTAGTTGAACTTCTACATAAGTGGAATAAAGTAAATCCGCATGACGACCAACAATAGCAGTTTGTTTAGTTCCCCAATTAGGTTGACCATTAAAATTTATACGAAAAGGTTCCATTGCAAAATTGGTGTGGCGTTTATATAAACCTTTCCAAAATGTGATCTGGGGATTCCCAGAAAGATACGCATCTTGGGCTCCATATGCAATAAGTTGTAATAAACCTCCACCCATTTGTCTTTATATGTTCAAACGTATTTTTTTTTAATGTTTACGACGTTTAGTTCCGTGTTTACGACGACGTCTACGCCCACCGACGGGTTCTGTATCGCTACTAGTAACTGTAGTATCTGTAGTACCTGTAGTACCTGTAGTATCTATAGTATCATCTGTAGGAAGATCGCCACCTTTCTTTACTTTATGCCACGTTTTTTTAGCTTCTTTGATTACTTGTTTAAGACCCATACCTTTTTTGTAGGTGCCTTTAGATTTCATCGTACGCATCGTTTTTTTAACGTGAGTAATCCACGCGTTCGGCATCTTTTTTATATATAGAAATAGGAAATTAAATTACTATCGACTTATCGCCGGTTTTAGGATTTGAATCATATATGGGTGAAGTATGTGCCATAGGTTGAAATGAATGTTCAGGTGGAGGCAATGTAGGTTTTTTATATGTTAAAGGTTTATAACGCAGATGTTCAGGTTTTAATAATAATGAACCTTGTTGGAATTTACCAATATATAATTCCATCATTGAATCTAATGACCCATAATTCATTAAATTCCATTGACATCCGTAACCAAATAAAATTATAGGATTATTGTTCTTTAAATCGGGGTCTGGGTCCGGTACAACCATACTTATGGATTTTCTATTATTATTGATGAGCTCTTCATGATCATATGGTTGTGAAGCAGTCATATAAGATATACGACGTAAATCAGATGTGTTCCATGATAAATTTACGAGTTCTTCAAACGCTGTACCTTTAATCTCACCACCTGAAACTAATATTAATTTTCCAGATAAATTACAAATAGGTTCTTGAGCTAAGTTTTTTCTTTGAAATGCATACTCGGCACCTAAAAAGTATCTAGAAAGCGTTTGTTTAATAATTTCAGCGGAGGCATTTATAGTTATAGTTTTAGGTGTATGAAACATTAAACTTAGAACAAATGGATCATCGGCAGCTTTAGTTTCAGATTTATTAAATGCTGAATTTGCTATAGAAACACAACATGATTCTAAAGAAACAGAATTTTTAGCATAATCATATCCAAATTGTTCATTTTTTAATCCAACAACAGGTTTATCTTTATCATCTGCGTAAATATCTAATTCAATCAATCTTGCTCCTGCTTTAATTACTAAAGGTAAAATTGAATCACTTATATAATCAGAAGTATAAGAACTTGGAAATACAGAATACGACGATGAAGCAATATAATAATCACATAATCTTGTTTGATCACCTGTAGGACATGCTAATGGAGCTAAATCCATAACTTTATCATAAACACCAAACGTAGTTTTAGCTCTTGCTAATGTAATAGTATTTGATCCACTTGCCATATGAATAGCAACAAAAACAATAATTACTAGAATTAGGCCTAAAACATATGGCAAATATGAACTATAATTAATATTATTTGGAAGATAACCGCTTAATCCAGATTGCATTCTTCTTATTTAATTTACTTTAAAAAGAAGTTGCCTGAATTTATTCATAACATCATCTGGAATTCTTTCATCCATAGGAATTTCTAATAAACAACAATGATGAAAATATAATGAATACATTCCACATTCTGAATCTTTAAATTGATGTTTAGTTGTATTTCTTGATAATTCCATGGGTTTCTTAAATAAATTTAAAGAATCAATTTCAGTTTTCCATCTTGACATTAAAACTTTAATTTCAGATTCAGGTTTACTAGCATAAGAATCAAAATATGTTACACGTCCATATTCTAATTCAGGCCGTATATCACAATATAATGCAAACCAATGTTGTCCGGGACCATCATGTTTATCTGTATTAAACACAATACCGTACTGATAAAAACCTTGAGATATTAAATCTTTAATTTTTAATGAACAAAGAAAATTAACTAAACATTTTCCAGTTTTAGATTTTAAATCAAAATCTATAGGAATACATCCCAAAAATTTATATTTCTTAAATAATTTCATATACTCCTTTTCTACATTTTCTATATCTATTGAACTTAACCATTCTGTTGGATTAACCATCCATGATTGTGGCGCTTTAGGTCTATTCATTAAATGTGCAACAATACATTCAACTCTGCCAGTTTTACATTTAGAATGCATTTTACGTTTTAATTCAGACCACACATCGTCACTATCTTTAATTTTATCTTCATGTTCCGAATTATAAACTTTTCGAAAATTATCTAGTAATTCTTTATCAAACATCTCCTTATAATTAAAAATGGATAATTTTAATTATAATTAGAATTCATAATAAAAAAATGTATAGAATTGCATGGATCTATCATCAAGATTATAAAGGTAACGGAAATCCTATAACGTTAGAATTGGCAAATGCGTGGATAAATCATTTCAAGGATGCTAAAAATAATCCTTGGAATATTTATCACTTTGTTGAAACTATTGAATAATTAATAATTCTTTTAATTGTAAATGTCTATTTTTTTCTTCGTATTTCTTTTTAAGATAATTGAATGAATGAATATATAAAAATGCTGTACTTCCAATAACAATCGGAATTAAAAAATTCATTTTGTTTTATTCTTAATAGAATCTAATCTTAAAATTAGACGTGGATGTTTTATTCTTCTTAATACCCAATAATTTTGGCATAAAAATATTGTTTCAAATCTATTTGATCTTCTATAAAATTCTTGTGAGAATACCATAGCGCCAAAATGTTTATTCGTTTTCTCAATTGCTTTTTCTTTAACTTTATTTTTTAATGTTCTTATACATTCAATAAAATATGATCTTTTTTCTAGAATTTTTAATTTTGTAACTTGTTCTTTAAATAATAACATCATCGCTTTTTTACATTCAAATAATGATTCATTATATTCTTTTTTAGCTATATTATATTCTTCTTTAATAGATCTAATTTCAGGTTCTCTAGCAATTCCAAGTAATAGTTTACGCACCTTACCTTCTAAATCTAATTTATCGTCATTTGTTTTATGTTTATTACATATAGGACATTTATGTGAAGTATTATTTAAAAAGTTTATTATACATTTTGTATGATATGAATGTCCACATTCTAGTTTAAAACATGTTAGAGTAGATTCATTTGGATCATTATATTCTAGCATATCCATATTTTCATAACAAATATTACATGTCATTTCTCTTTTTAAAGTAGTTTATTAATTCATGTTTAAGTTGGTTTTTTCTTTTTACGACAAGTTTTTCCTCTGAATGATTTTTTTCTACATTGACTTTTAAATTTCTTTATATAATTAAATGTATCATTAAAAGATTTTTCATAACCCATATTATTTAAGATTGTCCATGTATCTTTGAAATAATGTTCCTTTGTTATTCTTGGTATTTCATCAAACGTATCTTTAGGATATAAATATTTCAAATTATTCCAGAATTTTAAGTGTTCATCTTTACAATGTAATTTATCATCATAATTAAATGCGATAGATAAAAGAAATTCTACACCAGGTAAATGATCTAAATTCTTTAATTTATTTTTATATATTTCCATAACTTTCATAAACTAGGAGAAGGTTGTGGATTAAGGCCTTGTAGTTCAAGTTTTTTATTCACTTTATTATGAAATTCATATAACCATAAAGCTAAATTATTTGTTAAAGGATCTTCATTCATAAATTTCAAAGCAGATTCTCTACAATATTTACACGGCAAAATAAAAGGCAAAGTACTAAATAATTCCTTTTTTTTAGATAAGTATCCTTTTTCAAATGTAATTAAATGTAGAAGTTCCCATCCTGACGGACCCCAAAATTTTGTATCCATTATTTAATTTCGCGAAATTAAATAAAAAGATGATTCAAAACCAAGTTTTAGTTTTTGCTGTAGCTATATATATCGGAACAACTTTAAAGAATTTCTTTGATGCGTTTATGCGTGATATTGTTTTGCCTCTTTTATCACCTGTAGCATCAACCGAAGATGGTCTTTCTAAATTAGTTGTGCAATTAGGTGGAATTAAATTAAATATTGGTGATCTTATTGTACAAACTTTGAATTTAGTAGTTGTGTTTACGGTAGTATCATTTTTATTACCTTACTTAAAAGAATATGTTCCTGTAGCTGGCAGACGCGCTTAAATAATATCTCTATCTTAAATTAAATGGCCCGTAAAAGACAAATGAAAAAAACAGCAAGAAATCAAAGAGGTGGTGATTGGTGGGATCCTAGAACATGGTGGAAAAGTCCTTTTAGTTCTGCCACTCCTCCTCCTCCACTTGCTCCTACTTCTTTACCTGGTTCTACTACAGCACAATCACTAGTTGCGCCTGTAACAACCATGGCAACAACTGCAGGAAAAAGAGTGAAAGAACTTGTTGGCAGTGATCCTACATCCCCTAAAGATGCTGAAAAATTATTAGGAACTGCTCGTGAAGGTTCTAGCCCTCCTCTGTTAGGTGGACGTAGACACAGACGTCGTACTTTAAAAAAATTTCGTAAATCTAGAAAATAAATTTATTCAACAATCTTGAAATTTTTCCATCCACCCCATGGTGATTTGCCAAACTTTTCTATTATGCGTTTTTCTAAATCCGTAATAGATAATGAAGTAAGTTCATTTTGAATTTTCCATATTTTAAATACAGAACTTAAAATAGATTTGGTTATTCCAGATTCAGATTCAGATTCTTGAATCTTTTCATTCATAAATCTTGCAATACCATCATTATCATTTCTATATTCTGAAGTATATTCCATAACCTTGGGTGGTGCTTGTAATTTGTGAAATCCTTTACCTTCTTTCAAAGTATGAATCATATACGAAAGAAATGGCGTTGCCCATTCTTGAGAATTTACTAGATACTGTATAGATTCATCAATTAAGAATTGATTAATTTCTTTCGGATTTTCAGTAAATTTTGATACAAAATTAATTACCATTAATCTACGCCATGTACCGCCATCTGTAGAATTAATTTCAGGTTTATCATTACAAGCTAAATGGAACTTAGCTTGAACTTCAAATTCACATCCTGATTTAAATAAATCACGAGCATACATCTTTTCACCTGAAGATACTAATTTCATTAATCCAGTATTCAAAGCAACTTTTTCATCAGGTTCTTGCATAGTTACAAATCTACGTCCTTTTAATCTAATCACTTCAGGAGCTGCACTACCTGATCCAGCTCGTTTTTGAGTAAATAATGCGATGGGAACTACAGCTGCATAATCGCCCAAAGCTTTAGAAGCTAAATTCATTAACATAGATTTGCCATTAGATCCTGATCCAGTCAAGATATGAAACTTTTGTGCCTTGTTTCCTCCCATAAGACATGTAGAAAGATGTTTCATAAAATATGATCTGACTTCAGGATCAGGCAAAACTTGATTTAAGAATAATTCAATTTGTGGCCATTCAGAATATTCATAATACTTTTTATCTTGATCATAATCAATTTGAGTTGAAAATGAGATATAATCTTCAGGTTTACCATCTCTGAATTCAAATGTAGTTAAATCAAGAACACCGTTATTAAATGCAATAATATCTTTATTTGAATCAACTTTCTTAGTAAATTGTTCATCAAAGAATAATTCTTTAGATTCTTTCATAATATTATTTTTGAAAGTTGTAGTTTTTAGTTTCGTATAGATTTTATTTAGACCTTCGCGTGATTTATTAAGTTGACAATACTCACATGCTCCACAATCAGTTTTAGTTTCAATGGATGTACATCTCATTAAATTATTTTGTTCCATTTCACGTGAAACAGCATTAGTTTTTTTAAAGAATAATTCAGCAATTTCACTTGATAATCTAATTTGTAAATCAACTCCACAATCAGTTTCTGCCCAGATATGGCCCATCCATCTATACCATACATTCTTACCAAAATCTGTACATTTATACATATCTCTATACATAGCATTAACTACGCGAGCAACATCATGTTCTGTTCCTGAACAGGCAAGTTTAATTAATCTATCAATATTTAATTTTTCAATTTCCAAATAACCTTGAGGATTATCTGTTCTAGACCAATAATATAGAGAACCAATACCTAATTTATTACCATCATTTCTAAATGTTATAGAATTCCACTTTTGAATACAATCTGCTTCATTATATTTATCCTCATATTGTGATGAGAAATCTAAGAATACTTCTAGTAAATCAGGATGAATATCGTGTAAACACAAAGCAACTTTTAGCCATTCTTCATATTTAGTTGCTCTATCTAAAGAAAGATTCATTACGTGTGCTTTCAAATATTCTTTATATTCAGGTTCAAGAGGTCTTGTAGGTCTTCTCATAGGCGATGACCCTCTTGAATTGGGTTTTTCTCCTCTTTGTGCTGGTCTACCTCTGGCAGGTGTAACGGCTCTACCGCCAGAAATAACAACGTCTTGGCCAGCTTCATAAATTTGTTTAGCTTTGGGTGTTAAAGGAGTTTCATCTGATTCTTGTTTACGAACAGATAATTTCTTAATTAGATCTTTTGTAATTTCAGGAACAGAATTACAAATTTCAATTTTATCAGGAGAATAATTTATGATATAAGAAATTAGATAAGGCAAAGATTGTTCATCACCTTTTCTTGATCCATAAAGCATCCAATTTACGCTACGTTTAACAACAGCTTCATCATAAACTTTATCCCATTTTTCAATTAAAGGTAATCCAGGAAAATAAGTATCCATAGATTTCAAAAGATTACGACGAATACTTTGTTCTACATTTGTAGAAGTTGAAATAGAAGGAATAACAATATGAATACCAGATTTCATTCTATTATTTTTTTCATCGTGTGTAGGTTTACGTTTTTCCATAACATAAATTTCTACATTTTCGGGAATTACAAGATATTCTGAAACTTCTTTCATATAAGCTTTTGTAAATTCTACAACTTGTTCTTGTGTATGTTGATGGGTTTTTACCTTCGGATCGTAAATAAAATCAAAATCAATTCTTAAAGACCCAATTTTAGTATTCTTTTCAACTAAATGAACTAATTTACCATCTAATAGCCATTCAGCATATAGATCATAAAATTGATCTTGTTTATCTTCAGGAATCCAATATTTACCACCTTTTAATCCCGTGTGGGTAAATTGGGTTGTAGAAGTATTTGCGCTTAAGAATTTAGGTAAGGTCATAGATTGATCCATGGTATAAATTGATGGCTAGGAAATAAAAATTAAGAATATTCCGTTTTTAAAAATAAAAAATGGATTAATTTAAAAATCTTTAAAGATTTGTAATTAATAAATAATGAAATTTTGTCCCGTATGTAACAATGTTTTATATTCAATTGAAGAAGATTCTACATCTAAAGGTGATCCATTTGCTGTATTAAATTGTCGTAAATGTGATTTCAAAGAACAAGTTTCTCGTGAAAATCCTATTGTATACGAACATCTTTTAAAAGAAGATACATCCTCAAAATTAGTATCTAATCCTTATTTAAAATATGATCCTACACTACCCAGATTCTCCGAAATCTTATGTCCATCAAAATCATGCCCATCAAAATCAGGAAGTAAATCTGATGTTGTAGGTGTAAAAATTGATAAACAAAATGTTACTTGGGTATATCAATGTGCTTTGTGTGATAGTACATGGAAACAAAATTGTCAAGCTTCATAAAAAAATATCTTTTATTTTTTTTCTTGAGAAATAGGGTGTTGTACAATAATGATTCTTGGTCTTGGTCTTACTGTACTTACTCTTGGCATTTCTACTTATTCTTACAAATAACAAAAAAACAATTCGTTTTTAAAAAATGGAATTAATATACGATCATAAAATAATAAGATAAAAGATGGAAGCTTTAAGAGAATCATCAAAATTGCTCCATCCTGAAGTTATTTCTATATCAAGAGAAGAAATTCAAGATACTTTGAAAGATGATAGAAAATCATTACCTTATTTATCTAAATATGAATATACTGTATTATTAAGTACAAGAATTCAACAATTAGCTGAAGGAGCAAAACCATTAGTTGATTTAAAAAATATGAATCAACAAGATCCCGAATTCTTATTTAAATTAGCTACTAAAGAAATTATGGAACAAAAATTACCCTTTATCATTCATCGTAGATTACCTAATGGTAAATCCGAATATTGGAACGTTTCTGAATTAACCGCACATTTCATGTAAGGTTGCACTAGATGGAGGAAATACTAGTAATTCAGGAAAAGGTACAGGTTTTAATACCATTTGAGGAGCATCAAATCCAACAGATTTATTAGCAAATTGTAAATCAATACTATTTTCTTCTTCAAATCTTGATTGATCTTTACCAATATCTAAATATAACTCTTTTTCCATTGATTGATGCCATGTTTTCCAAATATAAACTAGTAAATAATATGCTAAAATAGCAGTAATTAATGAAGTCAAGTGTAAATCATTATAGTAGAGTACAACTATAGTTCCTAAAATAAATATTGACGCAGCCGGTCTACCAAAATAACTTAGGCCTTGTACGACATAAGGAAATCTATACTTGGTAGCTAAAACAATAAAAAAAAATAGAGACATACCTAAAGCACCTAAAACATCTTTTGTGAATTTCATCTTTCCTTTATTATATTATTAAAAAGGAAAACGGATTACATAAAGAAAATATTATTTTTAGTATAAGACAAAATGATAA
>Ga0222712_10000972_pt1 | contig 36510 bp, 28 predicted proteins | sample C33_657DmetaG_FD_165043 | JGI IMG/M metagenome (GOLD analysis project Ga0222712, IMG submission 165043) | Estuarine water microbial communities from San Francisco Bay, California, United States - C33_657D | ecosystem: Environmental > Aquatic > Marine > Unclassified | place: USA: California... | reverse complement strand
CGCGGCTCTTGGACATCTTCTCGCCGTCCTCGCCCATGATGAGGCCCTGGTGGAAGAGCTTCTTGAAGGGCTCGGCGGTCGGCAGGACGCCGATCTCGTGGAGGAAACGGTGCCAGAAGCGCGCGTAGAGCAGATGGAGTACCGCGTGCTCGGCGCCGCCGATATAGAAGTCAGGGCAGCCCCAATATTCCAGGTCGGCCTTGGAGGCCAAGGCGTCGGCGTTCTTGGGATCGATGTAGCGCAGGTAGTACCAGCAGGAGCCGGCCCACTGGGGCATCGTGTTGGTTTCGCGCGAGGCCTTGATCCAGAGCGGGCCGGGCTGCGGCTTCGACTGCGAGACGGTGGCGCCGGAAGCGACGTCGTACCAGACTTCGGTCCACTCGGGTTCCTTCGAGAGCGGCGAATCGCCAGTCGGGGAGGGCTGGTAGGACTTGACCGTCGGCAGGGTGAGCGGGAGCTGCTTGGAGGTCAGCGGCACGGCGCAGACTTCGACGCCGTTGAGCTGGCAGGTGACGGGCTCCTTCGGGAGGAACTCGCGTACTTCGGAGTCGGCCGGGATCTTGGCGTAGTCTTCGCGGGAGACCCAGAGGAGCGGGAAGGGCTCGCCCCAGTAGCGTTGACGCGAGAACAGCCAGTCGCGCAGCTTGAAGTTCACGGCGAGCTTGCCCTGGCCCTTGGCGGCGAGGTCGGCGGTGATCTTCTTCTTGGTCTCGGTGGCGGACAGTCCGTCGAACGGGCCGGAGTTCACCATCGGGCCGTCTTCGGTCCAAGGCTGCTCGTTGACGTCGATGGCTTCCTTGGAGCCGACGACCTGGATGATCGGCAGCTTGAATTCCTTGGCGAATTCCCAGTCGCGCTCGTCGTGCGCGGGCACGGCCATGATGGCGCCGGTGCCGTACGTGATGAGGACGTAGTCGGCGGTCCAGACGGGGATCTTCGCTCCGTTGACGGGGTTGATCGCGTAGGCGCCGGTGAACACGCCGGTCTTCTTCTTGTCGGCGAGGTCGGTGCGCTCGAGGTCGGTCTTGTTGCGGACCGCGGCGACGTAGTTCTCGACGGCGCTCTTCTGGGCGGCGGTGGTGAGTTTGCCGATGAGCGGGTGCTCGGGCGCGATCACCATGTAGGTCGCGCCGTAAAGGGTGTCGGGGCGGGTGGTGAAGACCGTCAGGGTGTCGGCGTGGCCGTCGAGCTTGAAGGTGACTTCGGCGCCTTCGGACTTACCGATCCAGTTCTTCTGGAGGCGTTTGGTGGAATCGGGCCAATCGACGTGGTCGAGGCCTTCGATCAGCTTGTCGGCGTAGGCGGTGATGCGCAGGACCCACTGGCGGATCGGGCGACGTTCGACGGGGTGGTTGCCGCGATCGGAGCGGGGGCCTTCGGGCGTGTTGAGGACTTCCTCGTTGGCGAGGACGGTGCCGAGGGCAGGGCAGAACCAGACGGGCTTCTCGGAGACGTAGGCGAGGCCGTGGCGGAAAAGCTTGAGGAAGATCCACTGGGTCCAGCGGAAGTAGTTCTCGTCGGTGGTCGAGAGTTCGCGATCCCAGTCGATGGCGAAGCCGAGCATCTGCAGCTGGCGACGGAAGTTGTCGATGTTGCGCTTGGTCTGGACGGCGGGGTGCTCGCCGGTGGCGATCGCATGTTGTTCGGCCGGGAGGCCGAAAGCATCCCAACCCATCGGGTGGAGGACGTTGAAGCCGTTGGCCTTCTTATAACGAGCGAGGATATCCGACGCGGTGTAGCCTTCGGGGTGGCCGATATGGAGGCCGGCGCCGGAGGGGTAGGGGAACATGTCCAGGACGTAGTACTTCGGCTTGCCGCAGGAGATCGGCTCGGTGCGGAAGGTGGCGTTGGCTTTCCAGACCGCCTGCCACTTCTGTTCGAAGGCGGGGAAATCGTAGCTGCCGGGTTTTGTTTCCGAAGTGTCCATGAATGCGTGCAGATAGGAGGTTCGGGACGGCGCTGGCAAGGTTTTGGAGCGTCGGACGACCCTATCCCGCTTGCCTAGGCCCTCCGGCGGGGGTTATCTGCCTTTCATGAACGTGCTCGTGGTGGGCGGTGCCGGCTACATCGGCAGCCATTGCGTCCGGCAGGCGCTGGCCGCCGGGCACGAGGTGGCCGTGTTGGACGACCTGTCCTATGGGCATGCGGAGTCCTTGCCAGGCGGGGTGAAGCTGTTTCGCGCCGACATGGGCGACCAGGCCGCCGTCCGCGCCGCCCTGCGCGAGACCAAGGCCGAAGTGGTCGTCGATTTCGCGGCGTTCACGAACGTCGGGGAATCCGTCCAGCAACCCGACCGCTATCACGAGAACAACGTGGTCCGCACCGAAGGCCTGCTGCAGGCGATGCTCGCGGAGGGCGTGAAGCAGCTCGTCTTCTCGAGCACCTGCGCGACCTACGGCATCCCGGAAAAGATGCCGATGACGGAGGATCTGCCGCAGCGGCCGATCAATCCTTATGGCGCTACCAAGCTCGCGGTCGAGGAGCGCCTGCGCGAGCTCGCCGCTTCGCATGGGCTGAGCTTCGCGGCCTTCCGTTACTTCAATGCCGCCGGGGCTTCGGCCGACGGCTCCATCGGCGAAGACCATTTTCCCGAGACGCACCTGATTCCGTTGGCCATCGCCGCCGCCCTCGGCCGTCGTCCGCCGCTCCAAGTCTTCGGCACGGACTATCCGACGCCGGATGGCACCTGCCTGCGTGACTATGTGCACGTGGATGACCTTGCCCGCGCCCACCTCGACGTCCTGCCGAAGCTCGATCAGCCCGGACAGGCGCTGTTCTATAACCTCGGCACGGGTACGCCGTATTCCGTGAAGGACGTCATCGCCAGCGTTGGTCGCATCCTTGGCCGCCCGGTCCCGCATATGTTCGCCCCGCGTCGTGAGGGCGATCCGCCGGCGCTTTACGCCGATGCCTCGAAGGTCCGTCGCGAGCTCGGCTGGGTCCCGCGCTATGACACGCTCGACAGCATCGTGCTGACCGCATGCAATTGGCACCTCGCCCATCCTAAGGGCTACGCCTCCTGATCCGATGTCCGAACAGCTTCACCCTCACTGGCGCATCCAGTACATCCGCTCCCGCAAGGAGCCCGGCGCCGGCAGTCCTTTCGCGGCGTTGCTCGCGGCGAACGACGACGAGGCGAACCTGATCCTGCATCGCGGGGCGCACTGTTTCGTCATCCTCAACAATTCGCCCTATAATCCTGGTCACCTGATGGTGCTGCCCAACCGCGAGGTCGGCGAGCTGGCCGACCTCACCGCCGCCGAACGCGCGGAGATGATGGACCTGCTCGTCCGTTGCCAATCCGTCCTGCAGAAGGTGATGAGCCCCGCCGGCTTCAACATGGGCCTCAACCTCGGCAAGGCCGCCGGCGCGGGCATCCCGACGCACCTTCATTTCCACGTCGTCCCGCGCTGGGATGGCGACCATAACTTCATGCCGGTCATCGGCGACACGCGGGTATTGCCGCAGGCGCTGTCCGAGCTCTGGGCGCGCCTCAGGCCTGCCTTCGCCGCCGCATGAGCCGCGTCGTCGACATCTCCGTCCGGCACGCGAAGACCAAGGTCTCCGCGGTCTCCGTCCAGCGCGTCGTCCACGCCCTCGATAAGCTGAAGGGCTACCGCTGCCCCGAAGGCTCGCTCTCCATCGCCTTCCTCGGCGACAAGGAGACCGCCAAGCTGCACGACGAATTCCTGGGTGACCCTGCCGTGACCGACGTCATCACGTTCGTCGGCGAAGAACACCCCGGCGAACCGTTCGCCGGCGAGATCTGCGTGAACATCGACCAGGCCCGCCGCGCCGCCAAGGAGCACGGCGTCACGCTGGCCACCGAACTGCGCCTCTACGTGGCGCACGGCTGGCTGCACCTTTCCGGTCTGCGCGACGGCAACCGCAAGGAGTCCGCCGCGATGCGGGTCGGCGAGGCCGTGGCGGTCTCGCACCTGGACAAGCTGGGTGCGAAGCTGCGCGTCCGCGATTAACGGACTCGCCCTCGGGGCCGTCCGCGTCCAACTTCCTCCGCAGATGAAGCGCACCGTCATCATCCACTCCGGCGGCATGGATTCCACCGTGCTCCTGGCCCACCTCGTGGCCGAGGGCAGGGAAGTGCATGCGTTGTCGGTCGACTACGGGCAGCGCCATCGTCGCGAGCTCGTGGCTGCCGCCGCGATCTGCACCCATTATAAGGTGCCGCACCGCGTCGCCGACCTCCGCGGCCTCACGCCGCTCTTCGGAGCCAATGCGCTCACGGACGCGCACGTCGCCGTCCCCGAAGGTCACTACGAGGAGGCCAGCATGAAGGCCACCGTCGTCCCGAACCGGAACATGCTCCTCATCGCGACCGCCGCCGCGTGGGCGATGTCGCTGAAGGCTTCTTCCGTCGCCTACGGGGCCCATGGCGGCGACCATGCCATCTATCCGGATTGCCGCCCCGCTTTCGCCGACGCCTTGGATAAGGCCGTCCGACTCGCCGATTGGCATGAGGTCTCGCTCGAGCGCCCCTTCGTGGGCATGGACAAGACCGCGATCGTGAAACGTGGCGTCGAACTCGGCGTCCCGTTCGCGCTGACCTGGTCGTGCTACGTCGGCGGCGACAGGCACTGCGGCAAGTGCGGCACCTGCGTGGAGCGTAAGGAGGCTTTCGTGCGCGCCGGGGTGACCGATCCGACGCCCTACGTCGGGTAGGCTTATCGTCCTGATAAGAGGGCGTAAGACCCGAGGTTCTGATTTCCTTCGGGATTGAGCAGGAGAGCGGCGACGCCATCTTGCATCCGTGCTTCGCCGCTTTCGTCAGCCTTTCGCCTGGCTCGCCCTCGTGGCGTGGCTGGCCGCGTCCGGCCTGACCTGGGACCTGTTGCAGGTCGTCGCCTGGACGAAGATGTCGGTCGACAACGCTGCCGGGCTGACCGCTTCCGCGGCCGTGTCGAAGGCGCTTGAGGATGCGCCTTGCGCGCTTTGCAAGGTGGCGCAGGAAGGTCGCAAGAACGCCGAGGAGGCGCCGTTGGCCAAGGACGAACTCGCCAAGGTGAAGGCCAAGGCCGACCCCATCGCCGGCGAGTGTATGCTCCTCCCTGCGAACGCTTTTTCGGGTCGTGATTATGCGCGTCCGGCGGACCATCGCAATGTGACGCGGATCGTCGAGGTGCCCGTGCCTCCGCCGCGACCCCTCGGCTGATCACCGTGGCGGGTTGCGGTTAGTTCGGCCCGCACGTGGCATCCTCCTCTCCTAAGTCGCACCCATCGGTGCGCTCCTTCGTCGCCGTGGTTCGCCACACCCGCGTCGACGATACCCAAACCACATAACATGAAAACCTCCTTCCTCTCCGAGCGCACCACGCGTGCCGCTCTTTTCTCCCTCCTCGCCCTCGGCGCCATCACCGAAGCCAAGGCCTGTCCCTGCGGTTGCGTGAAGATCTGCGTCGACAACCTCGCCGACCGTCCGGCCGTCACCCCGGCGGCCCCGTTCGTGCTCGACGTCCGTTTCGACGCCATCGATCAGAATGAGCGTAACGACGCGGCCCATGCCCACTGGTATGGCTCGCACTTCCTCACCACGGGCACGATCGAGACGCAACTAGCCGGCCAGACCTGGACGCTCTCGATTCCGCGCGTGGAGCGTCACCTCCATACCGACAAGACCGCCGTGGGCGCGACGAACTACACCCAGAACGTCGTCGGCCTCGGCGACATCGCCCTAGGCACACGTTTCGAGTGGCGCGGCTTCACGGTGAATGCCGGCGTCAAGTTGCCGACCGGCAACGATCACATCGTCTTCGCCGATCCGGACGGCGGCCTTTCGCGCCGTTATCTGCAGCCCGGTACGGGCTCGACCGACGTGCTCGCCGGTATCCGCAAGGATTTCGGGGCGACCGATTCGGCATGGTCCGAGTTCGTGCAGTTCCAGGCGCAGGGCGCCGTCGCTTCTGACGTGAACTTCCGTCCGGGGACGACGATTTCCCTGGGCGCCGGCGTCCGCTATAAGCTGTCGGAGAATCTCGCCGTCTCGCTGCAGGGTTCGTTGCTACGTCAGTTCCGCGACAAGAACACCATGCGACTCGATCCGACGACCCAGCGCCAGGCCGCCGCTCCATCCAAGTCCGTCTATGACGAGGACCTCGAGTCCGGCGGTCTCACGACGAGCCTCGCGGCAGGCGTGTCCTATAAGTTCAGTGGCGCCACCAGCGCCTACCTGTTCTATAGCCAGCCCGTCGAGACGCGTAACTATGTCGCCAAGAGCGCCACGTCTCTCGTCAATCCGGTGCACGCCACCGCGATCTGGTCGCTGGGCCTGTCGCACTCGTTCTGAGCCAAGGAAGCTTCATCGCCTTGCGAGGCCTGCCGTATGAGGATGCGGCAGGCCTCTTTTTTGCCCGTTTTACGGAGGGCAGGGGCGTCATCTTCCTTGCGACCCGGCCGTCGGCACTCCTATCTGCAGGGGTCCCATGTTCACCTGCAGCAAGACCTACCGCGACATCCCGTTCGCCCACCGGCAGCACCGGCACGACGGGCATTGCTCGTTCCTGCATGGCCACAACTGGGGCATCGAGATCGAGTTCGGCTGCGAGCGGCTCGACGAGCGCGGCTTCGTCGTGGACTTCGGCGGCCTCGGTTTCCTGAAGACCTGGATCGCCGACCATCTCGACCACGCCTGCCTCTTCGCCAAGGAAGACCCGGTGCGTGAGCAGCTCCTGAAGGACTACCCGAAACTTTTTCGTCCGCTCGTCATCGACTCCGTCTCCACCGAAGGCATCGCGAAGTTCCTTTTCGAGACCTTCGATCCGATGGTGCGCAAGGAGACCGGCGGCCGCGCCTGGGTCCGGCAGATCATCCTGCACGAGGACACCAAGAACAAGGCGAGTTATCAGCCCAAGGCCTGACCATGGCCGAGCTCTACCCCGTCAATGAGACGTTCCTCAGTTGGCAGGGGGAAGGGGTCCATCTCGGCCGCAAGGCCTTCTTCATCCGGTTGCAAGGTTGCCCGGTGAAATGCGCCTGGTGTGACTCCGCGTCCACCTGGCACCCGCAATTCGTCCCCAAGCAGGTCCGCAGGGCTTCCGCCGCAGAACTGACCGAAGAGGCCGCCGCCGCCCGCCCCGAGTTCGTCGTCCTGACCGGCGGCGAGCCCTGCATCCATGACCTTGGCCCGCTTTTGGCCGCCATGGCCTCAGCCGGCCTTAAGGTTCACCTGGAGACCTGTGGGGCCTATCCGATCGCCCAAGGGTTCGCTTGGGTCACTGTCAGCCCCAAGTGGGCTAAACCGCCCTTGGCTGAGTCCCTGGCCCGGGCGGACGAGGTGAAGCTCATCATCGAGGCGCCGGACAGCGTCAGCCGCTGGACCGAAGCCGTCGGCGGCAAGTGGCTCAGCCCCAACGTCTGGCTCCATCCGGAATGGTCACGCCGGGCCGATCCGGCCGTACTGCGGACGATTACCGAGCAGGTGAAGCAGGGGGGTGCCCCTTATCGGGCAGGTTGGCAGGTCCATAAGCCCTATTCGGCCGACAGTCTGGACGCTCGCGCCCGCCCGCCGGCGCCCCTGGGCGGCGACGTCGCCAAGGGTTTCTGAGTCGGTCGGCTCCCTTCGTCGGACTCATGCCGGACCTCGAGTCCCGCACTATCTTCGAATGGGAACTTTTTTTGCTTCACACGGGGGCTGAACCCTCATTCAAAACGACCTCATGAACCGACCTGCCGTGCTCGCTCTTGAAGATGGAACCATTCTTCGGGGCAGGGCGTTCGGAGCCTCGGCCACCCTCTGCGGCGAAGTCGTGTTCAACACGAGCATGACCGGCTACCAGGAGATCCTCACCGATCCTTCCTACTTCGGCCAGATCGTCACCATGACGACCCCGCAGATCGGCAACTACGGCGTCAACGAAGACGACTTCGAATCCGCCCGCCCGCATGTCGCCGGTTTCGTCGTCCGCGATCTTTCGCCGATCGTCTCCAACTGGCGTGCCACCACCGACCTGAGCACCTGGCTCGCCAAGTACGGCATCCCCGGCATCGAAGGCGTCGACACCCGCTCGCTGACCAAGAAGCTGCGCTCCGCCGGCGTGATGAAGGCCTGCCTCTCCACCGAAGGCATCACCGACGAGGAAGCCCTCAAGCGCGCCCGCGCCTGGACCGGCACCGTCGGCGCGGACTTCGTCAAGGACGTGACCTGCAAGGCTCCTTACCACTACAACGCCGTCGCCGGCGACTGCGAGGCCTTCACCGTCCCGGGCACGCACCTCAACAAGCCCAAGGGTCGCGCCCAGAAGTACCGCATCGCGGCCTATGATTTCGGCGCCAAGACCTCGATCTTCCGCCGCCTCGTCGCCTCCGGTTTCGACGTGCATGTCTTCCCGGCCCGCACTCCCGCCGCCGAGATCCGCGCCTTCAATCCCGACGGCGTCTTCCTTTCCAACGGCCCCGGCGATCCCGCCGCCCTGAAGTACGCCCACGAAGCCGTGGCCGACCTCATCAAGAGCTACCCGGTCTTCGGCATCTGCCTCGGCCACCAGATCATCACGCACGCCATCGGCGCCTCGACCTACAAGCTGAAGTTCGGCCATCGCGGCGGCAACCAGCCCGTCAAGAACACCGAAGAAGGCCGCGTCGCCATCACCGCGCAGAACCACGGCTTCGCCTCGAAACGCGAGGAGCTGGAGCGTTGCGGCGCCATCGTCACCGAGGTGAACCTCAACGACGACACCGTCTCCGGCCTGCGTCTCAAGGACAAGCCGGTCTTCTCCGTCCAGTATCACCCGGAAGCCGGTCCCGGCCCGAACGATGCGGACGTGCTCTTCGACCGGTTCTACGACTTGATCGCCAAGAGCAAGGGCGGTAAGTAAGCCCGGCGCCATGGCTGCCCGATTCCTCGCAGCCCTTTGCCTCGCGCTCGCCCTCGCCGGGTGCGCCGCGGTATCCGCGCGTTCCCCGGAGGAGGCCCTGAGACGTCTCATCGAGGCGGCCGTCGCCGGACACGCCTCCGCGGACCGTTACCAGAACGTCGATCCCGTCGATGAGGAGACCATCAGGCAGTTCGTCTACGTCGAGGAGTGGCTGGACGTGAACGGCGAGGCCGTCGTGGGCGTCCGGCCGGGCGTGACGCCGGCCGAAGGAGCCTTCCGTTTCACCCGCTCCGCCGACGGGCGGTCGACCTACCTGATCTCGTATGGCTGGCCCGGCCCGCAGGTGCGCTCCCGCGTGCTGCGCCCGGCCCCCGGTTCGAAGATCATGCTCCTCGGCTGGTCGGACCTCCTGCCCTGGGAGCAGCTCGGCGCCGTCTGCGTGATCGAGACGCCGCGCGAGATGGCCGACGAGGAGAACCACCCGTGCAAGCAGGCGTTCGTCTTCAAGGTCGAGGCGCCGCGCTGAGCGCGGGCCTCAGAGCTCGACCTGCATGCCGAGCTCGACCACGCGGCCGGGCGGCAGGTTGAAGTACGCCGTCGCGGAGAGGGAGTTGCGGTTGAGCACTTCGAAGAGCTTTTCCTGGACGGCGTTGAGGGAGAAGCCCGTCGTCGCGCGGACGATCGTCTCGCGGCTGAGGAAGTAGGTCGTCTCGAGCGGATTGGGCGTGATCCCCAGCTCCTTGTAGGCGGCTTCGAGCACCGGGAAGACGTCCTGCTTCTCGCGGAAGCCGAACGTGCCCGTCACGCTGAGCACGTGCGGGAATTCCTCGTGGCTGTCGACCTTGCAGAACTTCGGTCCGCGGGTGTTGAAGCTCACGCGGTCCGCCATGGGCACGATGGCGCGATCCTCGTCGACCTTGAGGGTCACGACGATGACATGGTCATGGAGGGCGCGGTTGTGCTTCAGGTTGTGCGCCAGCGCCATCGGGACGGATTTCGTCGAGCCGGCCAGGTAGATCGCCGTGCCTTTCACGCGGGCGAACTTGCCCGCGACGAAGCGGTCTTCGACGCTGTCGAGGAAGTTCTCGAAGTCGCCGGCCGCCTCGCCTTCGCTCAGCTTCTGCTTCATCGCGATACGGCCCTTGTTCCAGACGGCCATCAGGTAGTAGACCACGATGCCGATCAGCAGGGGCATCCAGCCGCTCGGGAGGATCTTATGCGAGTTGCCGAGGACGAAGAGGACCTCGAGCAGGATGAATGGGGTGAGCAGGGCGTAGGCCCCGGCGGACCGGATGTTCAGCTTGTGGCGCAGGTATTGGCCGAACAGGATCGTGGTCACGAGCATCGTGAGGCTCACCGCGATGCCGTAAGCGCTGGCGAGGTTCTCCGAGGTCTCGTAATGCAGCACCAGGTAGATGGAGCCGGTCATGAGCAGCCAGTTGATGATCGGGACGTAGATCTGGCCCGACTCCTGGTCGGACGTCCGGTCGATGCGCATGCGCGGCAGGTAGTTCAGCTGGATCGCCTGCATGGTGATCGAGAACGCGCCGGCGATCAGGGCCTGCGAGGCGATGATCGCCGCAAGGGTGGCGATGACGACGAGGGGGATCTGGGCCCAGTTGGGGGCCATGTTGAAGAACGGGTTGAAGCCCGGCTCCAGCAGTTCGGTCGGGTGCGCGAGGGCCCAGGCGCCTTGGCCCAGGTAGTTGAGGATCAGGGCGGGGAAGACGATGAAGCACCACGCGGCGCGGATCGGCTTCTGGCCGAAGTGGCCCATGTCCGCATAGAGCGCCTCGGCTCCGGTCACCGAGAGGAAGACCGCCCCGAGGATCAGGATGCCCAGGCCCGGGTGGGTGATGAGCAGGTGCAAGCCTTCGAGCGGGTTGAAGGCCCACATGATCTGCCCGAGGACCGCGTGGTTGAGCACCAGCGCGAGGATGCCGAGGCCGCCGATCACGGTGAACCATACCAGGGTGATCGGTCCGAAATACATGCCGACGCGGCCGGTCCCGATCTTCTGCAGCCAGAAGATGCCGACGAGGATCAGGACGGCGGCGGTCGGGATGAAGTACTTCAGGAAGCCGGCCGAGAGGGGGCCGTGCAGGCGTTCGTTGGCTTCCTTGACGCCTTCAAGCGCGGAGACGACCGAGATGGCCGGGGTGATGACGCCGTCGCCGTAGAGCAGGGCGGCGCCGAAGACGCCGAGCAGCACGAGGAAGCTCCGGTGCTTGCGTTGGGTCTTCTCCTTGTCCTTGGCCGAGGCGAGGGAGACCAAGGTCATGATGCCCCCTTCGCCGTCCTCGTTGGCTTCCATGACCAGCAGGACGTACTTGATCATCACCACGAAGATGAGCGACCAGATGATCAGGGAAAGGATCGGGACCACCTGCGAGGTGCCCAGGATGTTGGAATCGGTGTCCTTGACGCGGAGACATTCCTTGAAGGCGTAGAGCGGGCTCGTCCCGATATCGCCGAAGACCACCCCCAGCGCGGCGATGGTGGCCGCCATGGTGAGCGGCTTGACGGGGGTGGAGCCATCGGTCGGCTCCTGGGCTGGCTTGCTCATGTAGAGTTATTCACACTGACAGGTCCGAGGGGGTAATCAAAACCAATCGGGGTGTGCCGGGGCTTGCTTTTTTGCCCTTAAATCGCATTTCAAACCTTCACGGCACCCCTTTCCAAACAATACGAACAATGAATATCATCCAAACTGTTATCAATCAAGGGTTTGCACAGCAACCGCCCGCCGGTGCAGAACCCAGCCCGTGGCCGACCCTCATCATGATGGGTCTGATGATGGCGGGCATGTACTTCCTGCTCATCGCCCCCCAGCGCAAGCGCCAGAAGGAGCTCGAAAAGCTCCAGTCCGAGCTCGCCGTGGGCGATAAGGTCTTGGCTGCCGGCGGCATCTACGGTCGCGTCGTCTCGATCAAGGACGAGCGCATCACCCTCGAACTCGATTCCGGCCGCCTCGTCGTCCACAAGTCCGCCATCATGGGCAAGGATGCCGACGCCGTCGTGCAGGCCTGAGGTCGTTCACCCCTAAACCGACCCTGATACAATGACATCCAGGACCTGGTTCTGGAAGATCGCGGTTTCGCTCATCGCCCTGGCCGTCGCCTGGTATGAGTTCCACCCGATCGCTCCGATTCCCCTCGACCAGTTCGTGCCGACGCAGGTCGTCGCGCAGAAGCCCGAGTTCGACAAACTTCACGCCGAAGCCCTCGACCGCGTCAGGCTGTACAAGGACGCCGCCGTAGCGGCCGACAAGAAGTCGGTCTCCTACTTCCAGGCGCTCCGTGACATCGGCGAAGGCCGCGGCCGTGCCGCGCCCGTCGACTTCCGCCCGTTCTTCTTCACCGAAGACCAGATCGTGCGCGAACCCGACCAGACCAAGCGCAACGCCATCGTGCTCAAGCAGCTCCTGGTCTCCTCCCAGGGCCGCCTTAAGCTCGGCCTCGACCTGCAGGGCGGGGTGTCCTTCACGCTGAAGGTCGATCCGACCGGCGCCGAATCCGGCGAGAAGGGCTCCGGCGACAAGTCCAACGTCTCCCACTCCGACATGGTCAACCAGGCCCTCCAGGTCATGGAGCAGCGCGTCAACCAGTTCGGCGTCGCCGAGCCGGTCCTCCGCCCCGTCGGCGATCTCTCGCTCGAAGTCCAGCTGCCCGGCGAGGACGCCGCCAACAATCCCGATGTCATCGACGCGCTCAAGAAGCCCGCGAAGCTCGAATTCCGCCAGGTCCACCGCACCGAACGTCCGGCCGAGACCGACCGCGAGCACTCGCTCCGCTCACTGCCCGTCGACCCGATGCTGGGCGCCGCCTCCGCCATCTCGACCTACGAGGTGCTCACCCTCCGCGACGTCGACGCCCGGACCGGCGCGATCACCATCAACCGGTACTTCGTCCGCAAGGCCGCCGACGCCACCGGCAAGATCATCAAGGCCGCCTCCGGCCGCTCCGATGACGGCATCTCCTTCTACGTGGACATGAAGTTCACCGACGAGGGCTCCAAGAAGTTCGGCGACCTCACCGCCAAGATCGCCGAGGGCAACACCCGCTCCGTCGGCCAGCTCGCCATCGTCCTCGACGGCAAGCTGCAGTCCGCCCCGACCGTGCGCGAAGCCATCCGCAGCACCGGCGCGACCATCACCGGTTCGTTCTCCCGCGAAGAGGCCATCGAGCTCGCCAACGTGCTCAACAATCCCCTCGAGTTCCCGCTGATCACCCAGGACGTGACCTCCGTCGGTCCTTCGCTCGCGAAGGACGCCCAGGGCAAGTCCGTGGTCGCCTCCCTCGTCGCCGTCGGCCTCGTCATCTTCTTCATGGTCGGGTTCTACGTCTGGGGCGGCTTCATCGCCATCCTCGGCATGATCCTCAACCTGGTGATGATCCTCGGCGCCATGGCCTACTTCGGCGCCACCATCACGTTGCCCGGCGTCGCCGCCCTCGTGCTCACCCTCGGCATGGCCGTCGACGCGAACATCCTGATCTTCGAGCGCGTGCGCGAGGAGGCCGCCCTCGGCAAGGACCGCTCCGCCGCCCTCCGCGAAGGCTACGCCCGCGCGACCTGGACCATCGTCGACGCCAACCTGACGACGTTGCTGACCGCGCTGATCCTCGTGTTCATGGGCTCAGGCCCGATCCGCGGCTTCGGCATCACCCTCACGATCGGCATCTTCACCACGGTGTTCACGTCCCTCGTGACCTGCCGCGGCCTGCAGGAACTCGCCCTCTCCCGGGGCGTGATGACGCGTATCTTCGGCCTCCCGGTCTTCCGGCCGACGCTCGACATCCCGTTCCTCAACTTCGCCCGCATCGCCTTCGTCGCCTCCTGGGTCATCATCGCCCTCGGCCTCGGCGAGCTCGCCTACAAGGGCAAGGAAGCCTTCGGCAAGGATTTCCGCGGCGGCGAATCCGCCCTCGTGGCCATCGCTCCCGGCGCCAAGGTCGACACCGGCAGGATCGCCGCTTTGGCGACGTCCGTCGGCCTCGCCGACACGACCGTCACCGTCCAGACTCCGGTCGGCGGCGGCGAACCGACCCTCCGCATCGAGACCGAACTCACCAAGGACAAGTCGAAGGGCGAGTTCGCCAACGTCGCGGCCATCGTGGGAGCCATCAAGGCCCGGCAGCCGGAGATCCTCAAGGACCGGACCGCCTCCGTCGACAAGCTCATGCTCTCCCGCGAGGCCATCGGCGGTTCCGTCAGCGGCGAACTGCGCACCAATGCCGTCTGGTCCGTCATCCTGGCCCTCCTGGGCATCGGCATCTACGTGTCCCTCCGCTTCGAGGCCGGCTTCGGCGTCGCGGCGATGGTGGCCACGCTGCACGACGTGCTGATGACGATCGCGCTGTTCGTGTTCTTCGGCGGCCAGTTCAACGCGACCCTCATCGCGGCGATCCTGCTCATCATCGGCTACTCGATCAACGACACGATCGTCGTCTTCGACCGTATCCGCGAGGAGCTGCAGTCGAACCCCGGACGCTCGCTGCGCGACGTCATCCACTTCGCCATCAACCGCACGCTTTCCCGCACGACGCTCACCTCCGCGACGGTCTTCCTCTGCGCCGTCGCCCTCTGGGCCTTCGGCGCCGGCGACGTCCGCCTCTACGGCGAGATCTTCATCTACGGCGTGCTCACCGGAACCTTCTCCTCCATCTTCATCGCGAGCCCCGTCTTCTTCTGGTGGCACAAGGGTGAACGCAAGGGCGTGGACGCCGCGGAACTCCCGCGCACCTACTCCTGGGAGGCCGGCTCCGACAAGGACGCCTAAGGGTCGCCCCGCACATGGCCGCCTGGTCTCACCGGGCCGCGGACGCCGGGCTTGCCCGACGCATCGCGGTCGCGCTGGGGGTTAGCGAACCCCTGGCCTACGTCCTCGCCCGTTCCTTCGCGGACGAGGCCGAGGCGGAGCGTCATCTCCGCCCGCAGCTCGCCCATGTCTCCGATCCGTTCGCGGTCGGCGGCCTGCGCGAAGCCGCCGAACGCCTCGTGCTCGCCGCCGCCAAGGGCGAACGCATCGCCATCCTCGGCGACTACGACGTCGACGGCGTCTCGAGCACGGCGATGCTCGTCCACTTCCTCCGCCGGCTCGGCGCGCAGCCGGAATACTTCGTCCCGCGTCGGCTCGAGGAAGGGTACGGCCTTTCGATGGCCGCGCTCGAACGCGTCTTGGCCGAGGCCCGGCCCCAGCTCTTCGTGGCCCTCGACTGCGGCACGAACTCCCAGCCCGAAGTCGACCGGCTGCGCGCCGAAGGCGTCGACGTCATCGTCGTCGACCACCACGTGGCCAAGGAGAGCCGCGTGACCTGCACGCTGGTCAATCCGCGCGTCAACGACGCCGAAGACGCCCCTTGGCAGACGCTCTGCACGGCGGGACTGGTCTTCAAGCTCGTCCACGGCGTGCTCAAGGTCCTCCGCCTCGCGGGCGATGATCGTGGCACGAGCATCGCGGTGAAGGACTACCTCGACCTGGCCGCCCTCGGCACCATCGCCGACCTGGTGCCGCTGCGGACCGAGAACCGCATCCTGGCCGCGCATGGCCTCAAGGCCCTCGGCGAGGCCCGCCGCCAAGGCCTCCGCGCCCTCATCGCCGTCAGCGGCATGGAGCCGGGCGGGGTGCTGACCTCGGTCGACGTCTCCTATCGCATCGGGCCGCGTATCAACGCCAGCGGCCGTCTCGCCGACGCCTCGCTGCCGCTTCGCCTGCTGTTGTCCGATAATCCGGACGACTGTCTCCGCGACGCCGCCCAGCTCGACGCCATCAATCGCGAGCGCCAGGAAATCGACAAGAAGGTCACGGAAGAAGCCACGGCTCAGGCCAAGGCGATGGGTGACCTCGCCGGCTATGTCGTCCATGGCGACTGGCATCCCGGGGTCGTCGGCATCGCCGCGGGCAAGATCTGCCGCGCCCTTGATCGTCCGGTCATCGTCCTCGGCAAGGAAGGCGAGGTCGCCAAGGGGTCGGGCCGCAGCGTGCCGGGGACCAACCTCGTCGAAGCCCTCGCGGCCTGCGCCGACCTGCTGAAGACCTACGGCGGCCATCCGATGGCCGTCGGCGTCTCGCTCAACGTGGCCGACGTCGAGGCCTTCCGGGCTCGTTTCGCCGCCGCGATCTCGGCGCAACGCCTCGCCGGGGTGGTGCAGGCCGACGGACGCGACATCGACATCGCCCATTGGATCAAGCCATCGGAAGTCACCGACCAGCTGCTCGACGACCTCGACCTCCTGCAGCCTTACGGCGAAGGCAACAGTGAGCCGGTCTTCGGCTTCAAGGGTTTCGTCTTCGACCGTCCGCCCACGCCGTTCGGCGAAGGTAATTTCCGGCACCAGCTTCCGCTCAGCGGGGGCCGCCGCCTGAACTTCGTCGCCTGGCGCATGGCCGACCGCATGCCGGAGCCGGGCAAGGCGATCGAGATGGCCGTCAAGCTGCAGTGGAACCGCTGGCAAGGCCGGCGGATCCCGCAGGCCGAGATCCTCGATTGGCGCTACGCTTCCTGATCACTTCGCGCCGGCGGGCTCCGCAGGGCGCCGATCCTCGATGGTCTTGCTGCGGATCGCATGCGGTTCGTCGGGGATCGGGAGCAGGAAGACGAGTGAGCGGACGTTCGGATGCTGGAGCGAGCGGTGGACGTGGCCGACCTCGTACCCGTCGTCGGCCTTGGTGTGGATCTCCGCCAGGGCGTATTGATGGTCGGCCGCCGGGTTCTTCACGACCGTGCGTGCGTTGGAGCGTAGCGCGACCTTGCGGTCGGGGTAGCGCAGCTCGACGTCCTTGCCGGTGAGGTTGATGAACTGGAACGCGCCGTAGGGGAAGGCGCCCTCGGCATCGTCCAAGGCCAGGATCTGGTGTCCGTTGCCGCCTGAGGAGAACAGCAGCAGGTAGCGGCCATCCTTCTGGAAGGTGTATTCGGCCGTGGGCGTGGAGGTCGGCTTCGGCGCGGCGCCGCCTTTTTTCTTCTCCTCCTTGGGCGCGGGCCTGGGCGCGGCTTCCAGGCGGAGGATGAGGAGGTTCGCTTCTTCGGTTTCCTTGGAGGCCGCGGAGAGGATGCCGGAAAGTTCCCGGAGCCGACCGTTGAGGGCTTCGATCTGGGCCAGGTCACCGGCGGATGCCTTGCCGGCGCGCTCCGTGGTCTGAAGATTGAGCGTGTCGAGCAAGCGGGTGATCTGCGCGTACTCATCCGAAGCCTGCAAGGCCGCGGCCTGGGCGCGACGCAGGCGTTGGATGGCCGCCGACATCTCGGGCGACAGCGGGCGGGGGTTCAAGGTCTCCTCGTCGATCGTGATGAACCGCAGGGTGTTCGGGCCCTTGTAGGTGACTTCCGGGGTGAAGGCGTTGTTCGGGATGGTCAGCCGGCGTAAGGTCTCGCCCTCCAGGTAGCTGGCATTCGGGATCGGCTCATCGAAGGCGAGCGCGCGGAAGCGGATGCTGAGCTTGGGCTTGTCGGAGGTCTGGGCGAAGAGGCAGGTTGCCAGCAGCGGCAGGCAGAGGATGGCGCGGGCGTTCATAGGTCCTTCTGGGTGAGCGTGCGGGTGGAGAGGATCACGAAGCGTCGGCCCAGCGTCCGGTTGATCTGGTTGAGCAAGGTGTTGTGGAGCTGGCCGTCGTTGGATTTGCAGACCTCGGTCTCCGGCGGCTGGCTCGGATCGCAGAATTCCGGGATGCGTTGGACGATCGCCTCGATCCAGCAGCCCGCCAAGGTGCGGGAAGGGTCGAGCGGATCCGTCGCATCGCCGTAGCAGCGGATCACGAAGGTGTCCGAGCGCGTGCTGAGGGACGAGCCGACGGCTTCAAGGATGTCCGACTGCATCAGCGAGGTCGGCGCCGCCCGCAGGGAGTGCCCCTTGGAACTGTTTGTCCGCGGGTCGGTCGCGACGACGTTGGTCGGTTGGTAGGTATAAGGGATGAGGCCCGCGACCGAAGGATTGGCGTTCGGGTCGGCGGTGATGGCCGCGAGCTTGGTGGCGTCGTAAGCGGGCGCCGCGGCGAGGGGCGAACTGCGGTTGGAGAGATTCGCCCCGTCGACGTCGGCGCGGAGGATGGCGTTCTGGAGGCAACCTTGCCAGGCGACCTGATTAGGATAGGCCCCGCAGTTGAATCGGTTCACGAACTGGGCCAGGCCGATGTAAGGCAGGGGCACCTCCACGCCGCGGTTCTTGATCACGTAATGGACGTCCAGGCCGTTCTTGATGCCGTATTGGTAACGGTGATTGTAGCGGATGCGCATCCGGGTCTCGTCGACGATCGATTTCGCCAGCAGCCTGATCTGGGCGTCATCGAGGGTCGCGAGCCCTGTCCATGCTCTCTTGTCGTTGAAGGGATACTTGTAGTTGTAGTCGGCGGAATCGGCCCGGACGGCCCGGGGGAAGCGCGCGTTCTTGTCGGCGCCGGGCAGGAGTTCGGTGGCGGAACCCATGACGTTCCGCTTGGCGCCGGCCAGCAGCGCGGCCCAGGCGTCGACGGAGGTGCTGTTCACGTTGAACGTGCCGTCGGACAGGATCGTCCCGGCGATGCGGCGATGGTCGGCGAGCATGGCCCGGACGGTGACGGGATCGCGGGTGGCGAACAGCTTCGTCCTCGGATTGGCGAGGCGTCCGGTGCCGGCGGCGAATTCGTCGAGCACCGTGGCCAAGGACTTGGCTTCGGTGACGACCATGGCGCGATTGACGACGGGCGCGGCGCCCGAAAGGAAGAACCGGTCATAGAGGGCCGCGTTGGCCATCCACGCGTGATCGTGGTTGGCGACCCCGCATTTGGAGTCGGTAAGATAGGTGGAGCTGTTGTAGGTGGTCAGGGGCGCGAAACTATTGCCGATCTGGAAGAGCGGCTCCTGGTCGCGGAGTCCGAAATTGGCGTGCGCGTACTGGGCCAGCGAAAGCGGAGGTGATAAGGGCACGCTGGTGTAAACCGCCGAAGTCACCCCGCCGAGTCCGGAGGTGACGCTCAGGCCGCCGTAAGCCTGCCAGCCGGCGATGGCCGGAGTCTCGATGACTTCGTTCCAGTTGTTCGCCGGGCGCAGCATCATCTTGTAGCTCGGCGAAGTGAAGGCGTAGCCGGTCGGCGTCGCGGCGCTGGCCATGCCGTTGGCGTCGCCGCGGGTCACGGCCGCCATGGGGTTCGAATGCGAGAACACCGGGAAAGGCAGGGTGTCTTTCGGCCAGCGCAGGTTGAAGTCGTGGATGCCGAGGATCCTAGGTTCCGACTTGTCGTCGGGCAGCGTGATGCCTGAGGGGCCGAGCGAGAGGAAGGTCGCGGCGCCGCTGCGGCTGAGGTCGGTCGCCGTCAGCGCGTTCAGTTCGCTGCAAGCGTTGAACGCGCTGCTGAGCGTCCCGTTGGCGCTGCCGGTGATGCGATCGCCGGGCCAGGAGGTAAGCAGCACTCGCGCTTCGTAGGCGCCGGTGTTCAGAAGGGTGACCGTCATGTTCTCGGCGTTCCCTCCGGCGGTCACCATCACCGGATTGCCGGCCGGGTCCGTGCAGGGCATCCAGAAGCCGCCGCGGGTGTCGAAGCCGACGATCGCATTGCCCGGCGTGCGGGTGAAAGGCCAGGTGCTGGCGTAGGTCGGCGCGACGCCGACCGCCGGGTAGGAATAGACGCGGAACTCGCCGGGGAGGAGCACGTTATCGACGCCGATGTTCATGCGGAAGTTCTCCACCGCGTTGGAAGTCGTATCGATGCCGCGGGCGAGCTCACCGATAGTCTTGGTCCACGTCTGGGTCGGCGTCTGGAACTGCAAGGTCAGGCTGTCCCAGTTGCGGAAGGACAGCCGCATGGCGGTCAATTCGAGCGAGGAGCTGTCGCGGGCCAGTCGCAGCGAGACATTGTAGGGATTATGAAGCACCACGATCGGGGAGACGGTGAGGCGGAGAGCCCCGCCCCCGCCGTCCTGGAGGCCCCAGACGACCAGTTGCCGGCAAACGTAAGGAGACGCCGCGACTTTGGTCGGCCTGGGCGGATAAAGGCCGTTGATCGTGGTGGCGTTGAGGAAGTCGCCGGTCGCGTCGGCCCGGTTGTAGAAACGACCGTAATGGCTGCGGTCGCCGTAGGCCGAGGCGGCGAGCGCGGCCGCGTTGGGAAAGTGGGCGCGGGCGTTGAGTTCGGGGGCGACCGGATTGAACCAGTTCAGTTCCTTGTACAGGCGGTGGTAGTTGCGCAAGGCTTCCCAGGTCGGGCCCCGCGTGGTGCCGCCATTGTTGGAGAATGAATAAAGCGGGGCGATGTTACGGGAGGCGCCGTCGTGCCTGACCGTGACCTTGGCGTCCGCATAGGCGGTGCGCACGCTGACGCCGTTCGGGTGGTAGACGTAGGTGACGCCCGATAGCGCCGCGCCCGCGGAATCCTTGGGCGCGGCGCCTTCGCCGAACTCCGACAGCTTCCATTCGGCGTCGCTCTTCTCGAAGGCCAGCGAGAGGTCGACCTTGAGTCCGCCCCAGAGGGAGTCGCAGTTCACGCCGCGTGACCACAGCGTCGTCTCGGTGAACAGGCGCTTGGCGCGCGTCGGCGGGGAGGTCTCCGTCAGTCCGAGGCCGGCGTTCGTCAGGAAGGGCAGTTCCCGCATCTGGGTCACGCGCGGGTCGATGCCGCTGAGGGGCATGCTCTCCAGTCCGGCCAGGATGCCGGTCCCCGACCGCGTGGTGCCGCGCAGGGCTTCCTGCTGGAGCTGCGGCGTCGTCGTGCCCACGGGGGGCGTGAGCCGAGGGTCGGTCAGGTTGATGCGCGCCTTCACGCCTTCGTCGCCGATCCAATAGCAGTAAGACCCGTTGCTGACATCGGGCAGCGCGATGCGCGGGAGGCTGATGCGACCATCGGGTTTGCCGGGGCTCGCGGCGGTCGCGAGCTCGGGTCCGCTGGCGCAGGCGTCACCGACCAGGGGGACGAGCAGGTTGGCCGGGATGGTGAAGTCGTTCTGCCAAGGCACCCACTGGTCGAGATAGAAGTCGGCCTGCCCGTAAAGGTTCGCCGATTGCGCCCCGGGCAGCTGGTCATGCCGGCCGCTGATCAGCCAGGAGGGAGGCTGGAGCTGCTGGTCGCTGCGCCAGACGCCGGTCCAGAGCGGATTGCGGAGCGTGTTCCAGGTCCAGCCGGGCTGCGTCGTGTTGGCCAGGATGTCGGCGCGGGCGGTCATGCGGCGGTCGGGTCCGGCTTCCTGCTGCAGGTGCGCGAGGGCGAGGCGGAGCGAGACGGCCGCGTTCAGCTTCGCCCGCAGGAAGTGCTGGTGCTGCGCCGCGAGCCGCGACTCGATGGTCACGAACGAAGCCACCGTGATGACCGTCAGCAGCACGACGGACATCACCACGAGCGACAGCACGAGGCTGAAGCCGGGTCGACGTCGACGGCGGGGCGGCAAGGGGGGCACCAGGCCATCCTGAGCGCGGATCGGTCGTCCTCAAGTCCGGACGCCCATCGTGATATGAAACTTATACGGGTTTGCCGACGTTCGGGCCCGGCGCGCCGAAGCGGCCGGCCGTCACTGTTCCTTGGGTCCCGTCGGCAGGCCGGCCGGCGGCTTCTCGTACTCCGGCCGGTCCTCGATCACCTTCATGCGGACGCGTCCGCTCTGGGCGGCGGCGGGATAGATGAAGTAGAGCTTCCGGATGCGTTCCTGGTGGAAGATGCGGCCGGAGAAGGCCGTGAGCTCTTCCTCGCCGATCTTGCTGGTGATGACGAGGTCGTAGAATTCGGTGTTGCTGGCGCCCGGCCGCGCGACCTTGGCGGCGCCGGCCGGCACCGGCTGGTCGCCGGAGGGGAGCTTCACCTTGAGCGGGAAGGGGCAGAGGTTGAAATAGCGGTTGCTGCCGGGAGGGAAGGAGCCGGGCGCGTCCGTGATCGCGGTGATGCCGTTGTCCTTGCCGGGGTTGACGAGCAGGATCAGGTGCAGCGTGCCTTGGTTCGCGGGCAGGTCGATCCAACCGAGCGGGGGCTTGGCCGCAGGTACGTATGCGGGCTTTTTCGCGGATGCCGTCGAGCCCGCGAACGCGCGCTTGGTCGGCCGTTCTTTCGTCTCGGCCTTGGGGTCGTCTTGCGTCGGCGTCCTGACGGACTCCATCTGGATGAGCTGGAGCCGGGCCGGGCCGTGGTAGGCGATCTCTTCCGTCAGCATGTCCGAGGGCACCATGAGGACGTGGGTCGACTTCTCCAGCTGGATGCCGACGCCGCCGAGGGCGTTGACCGCGGAGACCAGCTTGATGCGGGCATCGACCATGACGGGCTTGTCCGCCGCGAGCGACGGGGCCAGCCCCGCCGCGACCATCATCAGCAGGCTGCCGAGTTCAGATCTCATCGGCCTTCAGCCAGCGCATGGAGATCACCTTGAAGCGGCGTCCGAGCACGTTGTTGACGGGGGTCAGCGCCGTGCTGACGGTCGGGTCGGCGGACGCGGAAGCGGCGACCTTCAGCGGCTTCGGTGCGCTGCTGCCGGTTTCGGCCGGGTTGGTGGGGTCGATGAAGTCAGGGATGCGTTGGACGACGACTTCCATCCAGGCCGAACCGATCTCGCCGTTGTCGACGACCGCCTCGCCGTAGCAACGCAACGTGAACGTGTCGGAGCGGGTGGCCAGCGCGGAACCGAGGCTTTGCAGCAGGTCGGACTGGAGCAGGTTGCCGGGGGCGCCCATGGCCGTATGCGTCCGGCTGGTGCCGGTCTGCGCGGCGGCCTCGATGTTCTCAGGATGCGGGGACCAGCTGGCCGTCGCCGTCGAGAGCGAGTCCTGCGTCACCTTGCGGTCCGTGGCGCCGGCGAAAAGCCGGTCGCTGAGGCCGGCGTTGGCGGTCTGGTCCGCCCGGAAGATCGCCGCCTGCAGGGCGCCGCAACGGCTGGCCCAGGTCTCCGGGGTGAGGAAGCGGTTGATGAATTCGGAGAGCCCCAGGTACGGCGTCGTCGCCTTGGTCAGGCCGGCGAAGAGACGCGGTCCCGGCGCTTTCGCCAGGTCGCGCTCGGAGCGGGCCGTGATCGCGAAGCGCGCCTTGTTTTCCGCGACGATGGCGGCGGCCAGGCCGGTGATCTGCGCGTCGCTGAGGTTGGCGAAGCCGGACCAGTTCGTCTCATCCTGCATGTTGCCCGTGGCGACGGCGACGCCGACCTTGGTCAGGGTGCGGGGAAAGCGGGCATCGCCGTTGGCGGCCTTGTCCGCGACCGCGAGGCTCTTGGCCGAACCGAGGAAGGCGGCCCATGCGGTGACGGAGGTGGAGTTGACGTTGAACGCCCCGCGGTTGAGCAAGACGGCCGCCGAACGTCGGTAGTCGGCGAGGGCGGTGGCGGTCGCGCCGGCGTCGCGGCTGCTTGCCAGCGTGAAGCGCGGATTATCCAGCGGCATGCCGCTGTAGACGAAGCCGCTGATGACCGCGGTGAGCGATTTCTTCTCGTTGGGGTCGGTCGGCGGGACGGTCGTCTTGGTCGCGAGGGTCGCCGGATCGGTCGGCGTCGGCGTGGCGGCCGTGATGGCGCCGGTGGTGCCGGACTTCATCCAGGGGGCGAGGCTCGACAGGAAGTATCCGTCCCACAGCGCGGCGTTGAGCAGGTAGCTCTGATCGTATTCCGTCCAGTTCGGGCCGTTGTCCTGGAAGGCTTTCTTCGCGTCGACCAGCGGGGAGGCGAAGCTGTTGCCGATGCTGAGGAGCGGTTGCTGGTCGCGCACCGCGAAGTTCGCGTGGGCGTATTGCGCCAAGGAGGTCGGTTGGACGAGCGGGATCTCGGTCAGGATGGCCTTCGTCATCCCGTCTGAATTCATGGAAAAGCCACCGTAGGCTTTCTTGCCGGCCGTGCTGGCGGGGAATTCGAAGACGTTGTCCCAGCTGTCCGTACGGACCGTCAGCTGATAGCTTGGAGAGGTGCCCTTGAAGCCGTTGCCGGCGCCGGGGCCGCTGCGGCCCGCGGCGCTGGCCTTGTTCGCGACGGCAAGGGGGTTGGAATGGGTGAAGGTCGGGAAGGGCGCACCGGTGGCATCGGCGGTCTTCGCGGTGATGTCGACGACCGTGATGATGTCGGCCGGCAGCGGGGGAGAGTCGGCGTTGGGGTAGGGGTTGCGACCGTCCCAGTCATAGGGGCCAGGGTTGGGCCGCTGGTACTTGTCCGCGATGGCGTACCAGTCCTTGAAGGAGCGCTCGCCGGTGCTCGGGTACCTGCCGGCGATGTCCGTGAAGAGGATTTCCGACGCTTCGCTGCTGGTGGAGAGGTAGTTGGTCTTGTCCGCGTTGGCGTTCGGGGCCGGACTGCTGAGCATGTCCAGCTGGTCGCCGGGCCAGCAGCTCAGCGCATGCCGGATGCGCATCTTCTGGCCGGGGATGATCTCGAAGCCGATCGGCATGCCGATATCGAAGGTGTCGAGGGCGGCATCGCCGAAGTTCCAGTCAGGCAGATGGTCGCGATAGCCTCCGCGGTTGTCGTAGTTGTTGTCGAGGGCGATGGATTTCATCCAGTCGCCGATCACCGGCTTGCAGGAGAACACGCGCAGCTCGCCGGGTTCGAGGATGATGGTCTTGTCCGCGGCGTTCGTATCCTGCGCGAGGTAGAAGCGGAAGGTGTCCTCGTTGTCGCTGTCAGGGGACTGTTTGTTGAAGAAGTCGACGACATCGGTCTCGTAGGGTCCGACGAAGGTCGTCTTGGAGGCGTCGGTGTATTGCGTGACCTTGAACTTCCATCCGGCCATGTCGGAGAAGCCGATCGATGCGGCGTAAGGGGTGCTGCTTGCGGAGCCGCCGCTGCCCGGCTTCCAGGTCATCTGGACGTTATAGGGGTTATGGATGACGACGATCGGCGTGATATTGAGCCGGATGTCGATCCAGGGGACGTAATATTTCCGTTTGCCTTTGGGGCCCGTGATCGTGGTCCAGTCCCAGTAGTACATCTTGTTCACCGTGAAGGCCAGGGTGACGCGCTGGAGGTAGGGGGTCGCCGAGACGTTCAGCGGGCGGGTGACGACGTTCTTGGAGTCGCCGTTGCGGAAGTCGTTCGCGTTCGGGTTATTGCCGCTGGATGAGGGGAGGTCGCCGTCGTAGACGTCGGAATACCCGTAGAGACGGTTGCGGAGGCTGTTGTTCGGCAGGCCGCTGTCGGCGGGCGGTCCGGAAGGGTGGGCGGCGCCGACGTTGGGCCAGAGCGTCCGGGCGCGCAGGCTGGGCGTGCCGGTGGAGCGATAGCTGCCGGTGGCGCTGGTCGTCCAGCCGAGCTGTTTGTAGAGGCGATGGTAATCGCGCAAGACCCACCAGGCCGGGCCGCGCAGCTGGCCGTCGGGGACGGTGCGGCTGAAGACCGGGGCGGCTTCGACGGTCTTGGTGCCTTGCGCCAGCACGGGCATCAAGCTGTTCTCGACGCCGTTCTCGGTCGAGGTCGCCGCCGCGCCGTCGGCGCCTTGGCCGAACTCCGTCGCCGCGAACTGGGCGTCGCTGAGCTCGAACGCGACGGAGAGGTCGCGCTTGAGGCCGCCGTTCAGCGAATCGGCGAGCACGCCGGCGGAACTGGTGGTCAGGTCGTGGAAGAGGAGCCGGGCGTTGGGGGTGGTGCTTCCGCCCGTCGTGCTGGCGAAGCCGGAGAGCAAGGGGAGCTGCTTGACCGAGTCGAGATGGGTGAGCTGGGTCGGGTTCGTGAGGTCGCGGAGCCCGTCGACCAGCGCGTAGCCGGGCGTGAGCGGGCTGCGCAGCGAGATCATCTGGTCGGCGTTGTTCGTGTCGCTGGCCGTGCGCACGTCGCGCAGGTTGATGCGGGCCTTGATGCCTTCGTCGCCGACCCAGTAGGCGTAGTTGCCCTTGATGCGGTCATCGGGGAGCGCGATCTTCGGCAGCATGACGAAACCGCTCGCGCGGGAGCCTTCGGCCGCCGCGGCGCTGCCGGTGCCGACGAGGTTCACCAGGCTCTCCGCGGCCGGAGCGTAGCCGGTCTGCCACGGGGCCCAGTAACCCGCGTGATAATCCGGGGAGGAGGCGCCGCTTTGGAAGAGGGAGAGCGATTGCGTGCCGGCCGGCTGGTCCGCGCGGCCGGAGATGAGCCAGGCGGGAGGGAGGTCAGGCAGGTCGGTGCGCCAGACGCCGGTCCACATCGGATTGCGGACCGTGCTGGCGGTGGCCTCCGGCTGCGTGATGTCGGCGCGCGCGGTGGAGCGGCGATCCGGTCCGGCTTCCTGCTGCAAGTGCGCCAGGGAGAGCCGCATCGCGACGATCGCGTTCAGGCGGGCCCGGGTGGCGAGCTGTTGGTTCATCACCGCGCGCGACTCGACGGTGATGAAGGCGGAGACCGTGACGAGGAGCATGACGATACCCGCCATCACCGTCAGGGACAGGATGAGGCTGAAACCGGGGCTACGCTTGCTGTGTTTCATGCCTGGGCTGCCTGAGGGCAGCGTGAGTATTATTACCCATAAACAGTCACACGCAAGTGCCACCTTCGGGGGGCGGCCGGAGGCCGTCCGAATGGTGACATGGTTACCTTGGATAAATGATATAAAAATGGTGTTTTCAAGCGAGTGACGGCGTCTTAGCCTTACCAAGTCATGAAAACCTCGCTCCTGGCCGCGGCTCTCCTTTTCGCCTCAGTTTCTCTTTTCGGCGCCGTTGCCGGCGGCGGTGTTCCGCCCACCACGACCACTCCCACCGTGCCAACGGTGAAGCCCGGTTGCACCAAGCCTGGCGTCGCCACCCCCTCCGCTCCCAAGGCTCCGGAGAAAAAGTCCGCCGAGAAGAAGTCCGACGACGCGAAGCGTCCGTTCAAGAAGTAAGCTTCCTCTGTTCCTCAGAAGGGCCGGACATTCGTCTGGCCCTTTTTGTTTCCGCTTGTCGTCCGCCGCCGCTTCGCACGATGGACGGGCATGCGCACCTTGTCCTTGCTGATCCTTTCCGCCGTCCTGCTTTCCGCCGCCGATGCGCCGCCTGCCGCGCCCGCGAAGGCCGCGCCGAAATATCAGGAGGGCAGCTGTTGCGACAAGGCCGCCAAGAAGGGCGACAAGTGCATCCACCCTTGCTGCGTGAAGGCCGCCAAGGCCGGCAAGGTCTGCGATCATTGCAACGAGCCGGCCAAGAAGTGACGCGTCGCGCTTGCGATGCGCCGGCCGGCCCCCAGTCTGCGCCCATGCTGAAGCGCCACCCCTTCGTTTCCTCCGTGCTGCTCCTGGGCGGCGCGATCGGCCTCTTCTTCTGGACGCGTCCCGTCGACGCCGCGTCGGCCGCCAAGCCGGCCAGCTATGAAGCCTGCGCTCCCTCGCCGGACGGGATCGGCAAGGTCTGGATGGGCCGCGAGATCTCGAAGGTGATGGGCCATCCCGGCATCGGCTGGCTCGAGCGCACGGACCGCGAGAAGGAGGAGGCGCCTTCCAAGGCCATCGCCTTGCTGGAACTCGCGCCTGACGCCGTCCTGGCCGATATCGGGGCCGGCTCTGGCTATTATTCTTTCCGCATCGCCCGCAAGCTGCCGCAAGGCAAGGTCGTCGCGGTGGACATCCAGCCGGAGATGCTGGACTTCCTGCGGGCCGAATCCGCGAAGCTGGGCGTGAAGAACGTGCAGTCGCACCTGGGCGCGATCGACGACGTCAAGCTGCCGCCGGCGTCGCTCGACGCCGCCCTCATGGTGGACGCCTACCACGAGTTCGACCATCCGGTGGAGATGCTCGCCTCCCTGCGCGCGGCGCTGAAGCCGAAGGGCCGTGTCTACCTGCTCGAGTATCGCGCGGAGGACGACAACGTCCCGATCAAGCCGCACCACAAGATGTCCGAAGCCCAGGCCCGCAAGGAATTCGCCGCCGCCGGCTTCCGGTTCGTCGTGAACAAGCCGGACCTGCCATGGCAGCACCTGATGGTCTTCGAGAAGCCTTGAGCGCGCTTAGGCGCCGACGCTCTTCTTGATGTCCTTGAGCTGCTGGAACTCCGGTTTCGCGGTGTAATATTTGTCCAGCGGGTAGCACCCCGAGATGAGGCCGTTGCGCGGGGCGGTCGTGCAGTCGCTGAAGGTGCGGCAGATGAACTTGGTCTCGAGCGCGCCGTTCTTGGCGGCGTCGGCGAGCATGGCGGGGTAGCTGAGCACCGCGCGGCCGACGCCGATCGCGTCGCTGCCGCCGGTGCGCAGGATGTGCTGCGCGAGGTGAGGCAGGTATTCCTGGACGTAGCTGAGGCCGGAGCTGACGACGATCATGCCGGCCGGCGCCCGGGCGCGGACCTCGCGGACGACGCGCACCTGGCGGGCGACGTCGATGAGCGGATCGTGCGCCGGCTGGTAACCGTCGCTGGGCGGGTAGGCGGCCGGACGCTGGAGGTGCGGATTGTAATAGGGGGAACCGGCGGTGGTGTTGAGGATCTTCACGCCGAGCTCGCCGAGCAGCTTCACGAAGGCGAAGGTCTCGGTGAGGTCGATCTCGGTCGGCTTGGCATGGTTCACGCCGAAGGCGTAGCGATAAGGCAGGCAGGCGGAGAAATCCTCCGGGATGCCCGGGCCGAGCTTGCCCGGCTGGCTGAGGGCGGGGTCCGGCCGGAAAGGCACCATGTCGAACAGGCTCAGGCGGACGCCGATGTCGATCGCGTTGCCGTCCGCGCGGATGCCCGCGATGATGTCGCGCAGGATGCGGGTACGGTTCTCGAAGGAGCCGCCGAACTTGCCCGGACGCGTATGGGCGCCGAGGAATTCGTGCAGGAGGTAGCCGTGGCAGTGCTTGATGTCCACGAAGTCGGCGCCGCAGTCGCGGGCCACGCGTGCGGCCTTCACGTAGCAGCGGATCAGCTCCTCGACGTCGGCGTCGGTGAGGACCTGGTCGTCGGAGGTGACGTTGAACTTCCTGTCGAGGATCGGGTGCCGGTAGGCGACGCGCGATTCCCAGCGCTTCTTGTCATGCGGACGGCAGAAGCGGCCGGAGTGGGTGAGCTGGAAACCGATGACGAGGTCGTCGACGGAGCCCCAGCGGGCGAGGTGCTCGGCCTTGAGGATGCCGACGAGTTCCGTGATGCCCGACTGGTTCTCCTCGTTGAGGATGAGCTGGTTCATGTTCGCCCGGCCGTCGGCGCGCACGGCCATGGCTTCGGCGCCGCAGATCAGCTTGGCGCCGCTCGCGCCGAAGCGCTGCCAGCGTCGTTTCATCTCCTCGGAGACGCCGCCGGACGTGGTGCCGTCCCAGCCTTCCATGGGGTGGATGGCGATGCGGTTGCCGATGGTCTTGCCGTTGACCTTCGTCCGGCCGATCGGCTGCGAGAGGGGGTTGCCGGCGCCGGCTTCGATGGCGTCCTCGAGCGGGAGGTCGGCGCCGACGCTGGCGCAGTGGGCGCGGAAATCGGCGACGGTCTTGAGCGACGCGACGCGGGTGAGCTTGAAGGGGGTGGTCATGGGAAGGTTCAGCGGGGGATGTTGAGGCGGTCGGAGATGCGGCGGGTACGGACCATGGCCTCGGCCATGCGGGCGGTCTCGTCCGGGCCGCGGACGTCCTGGCAGGCCGGGTGCGGCTCGGGTGAGGCGATGACGCCGAGCTGGTGAAGGAGGTGGGCGGTGCTGTGCTTGTAGGCCGCGGCGCTGCCCTTGGCGTCGAGGCGGAACACCTGGTCTTCGAGCGACTGGAAGGCTTCGAAGAGCTTGTAGACGCGGGTGTCGAAACGACCGGTGCCCGTGGGGAATTTCTTTCCAGGGACGCCGTCTTCGAGCCACATGTCCTTGGCGGCGCAGATCTGCGGGGCCGCGCTGCTGGCGGCGCCGATGAGGAGGGGCAGGCCGGTCTTGATCGCCGTGGCGATGCCGTAGTCGTCGCCGCTGTGCGGGGCGAAGTCCAGCTTCAGGTCCTTGCACATCGCGGCCCAATAGAGGAAGTGGGGTTCGTCCAACGTGCTGACCTTGCCGCCCACGAACTTCGGGTGGATCGCAAGCTGGTGCAGCAGCCAAGGTTCATAAGGCGTGGCCCAGGAGACGAAGGCCGGCTCGAGCGCGTGCACGATGCCGGGGCGGATCAGCCACTCGGCGATCTGGTAGTAGCCGTCGCGGCGTCGCTCGGGGTCGAGCGTGTTGAGCCACTTCGACGTCATGATCATCACCTCGCAGTTGTCGTGCGACTGGACGAGGTCCATGAGCGCGCGGTAGCGTTCGGCCTTGAAGGACGTATCATCCTGCGCGCCGCGGGCGGTGATGCCGGCGATGAAGCGCATCTTCGGGAAGGCGAGGCGGAACTGGCGGAGCACCTCGGCGTACATCCGGTCGTCGAGGTCGAAGATGTAGCCCGTGTCGGCGTTCAGCACCGGGACCAGTTCGACGCCGTAATGGTCGGCCGCGGCCTGCTGCCAGCGGATCTCCGAGACGAAGCTGGCCCAGTCGGGACGGCCGTCACGGAACGGCAGGAGCACCGCCGAGCAGAGGCGCGCCTGGGTGCGGTGATCGACGAGCGCTTCCTCGGCGGTCCAGGCCCATTTCGTCGCGGACCAAGGGGTCGTCGGCGTCAGGTCCTCGGGGCGATCGATGAGCGGCTTCATGGGGAAGTCATCTTACCATAACGTTAGGTGCTTGAAAAACATTAGTTTCCAGCAATTAAGAACGGTTAAAACGATGGACCTCTATCAGCTCGAATACTTCCTCGAAGCCGCTCGCCAGCGCAGCTTCACCCGGGCCGCCGCCAAGCTGAACCTGGCGCAGGCCGCCCTGAGCGAGCAGATGCGCAAGCTGGAGGCCGAACTGGGCGCGAAGCTGTTCAACCGTGGTCGGCTCGAGACGACCCTGACGCCGGCGGGGGAGACGCTCCGCGACCATGCCGAAGCCTTGCTGACGCAGGCGGCGGGCGCCCGTCGCGCCGTCGGCGATCTGGTCGCGATGAAGGGCGGCCGCCTGGCCGTCGGCGCGATTCCTTCCGTGAGCGCCTGCCTGCTGCCCGCCGCGGTCGCGGCGTTCCGGCGCAAGCACCCGCAGGTCGAGCTGGCTTTGCACGAAGGCACGTCCGAGGCCGTGGCCCAGTGGGTCGAAGCGGGGAAGATCGAAATGGGCGTCGTCCAGCTGCCGGCGCCGGGCGACGCGTTCGAGGTGACGCCGTTGCGCGACGAGTCGTTCGTGCTCCTCGTGCCGAAGTCCCACGCGTTGGCCCGCCGACGGCTGCCCAAATTGGCACACCTCTCGAAGGAGGCGTTCGTGTTCTACAAGGGCAGGGCGCGTGACGTCGCCCAGGCGGCCTGCCGGGCGGCCGGCTTCGAGCCGAAGACGGCGTGCGAGAGCGGCGAACTCGAGACGATCCGGTCGCTCGTGGCGGCGGACCTGGGCATCGCCCTGCTGCCCGAGCTCGCGGCGCGCGGCGCCGTGCCGGGCTGCGCGGTCGTCCGGCTGGGCGGAGAGCCGATCCGGCGTTCGGTGGCCCTCCTGCAGCGGCGTGGACAGGAACTTTCCCCGTCCGCCCAATCCTTCCGGCGTCTGCTCATCGGCCAGGCGGGGGTGTAGCCGATGAAATCGCCCCTTGAAGGCTGGGGTTAAGTCCTTCTGATGGGGTCATCCCCATGCACGACGTCAAAGACACCCGTGAAGCGATCACCAAGGGCATGCAGATGACCCTGCTGGCCGGCTTCCTCGGCTGGATGATGGACGGCTACGAACAGGCGCTTTTCCCGACGCTTGCCGGACCGGCTTTGAAGAGCATGGTGCCTGCCGACGTCGCCGCGCTCGGCATCAAGTCGATCAACGGATGGGTCGGCGGCTGGATGGGCATCATCACCTCGGCTTTCCTGGTGGGCGCCGCCCTTGGCGGGGCGGCCTTCGGCTGGCTCGGCGATCGCATCGGTCGCGTGAAGGCGATGTCCTTCAGCATCCTTTTCTACTCCCTGTTCAGCGGCGTCTGTTACTTCGCGACCGACCCCACGCATCTCGCCGCCGCGCGTTTCATGGCCGCGCTCGGCATGGGCGGCGAGTGGGCCCTCGGCGTGGCCCTCGTGATGGAGGCCTGGCCGGAACGGCATCGCTCCAAGATGGCCGGCGCCATCGGCATGGCCGCCAACCTCGGCATGGTGCTGGTCGGTTGCATGGCGCTCGCCTATCCCGCCGACGGTTCTTCCTGGCGCATCCACTTCCTCATCGGCGCCTCACCGGCGATCCTCACGTTACTGATCCGTCTCTTCGTCCCCGAGTCCGAGAAGTGGGAGCGTTCCGCGGCCAAGGAGGCCGCCGCGCCGACCCCTGCGCGTTCCAAGATCGGGGAAGTCTTCAGCGGACAGCTCGCCGGCGCCACCATCGCCGGCATCCTGATGGTCTCCGTCGTCTTCGTCGGCACCTGGGGCGCCGTGCAGTGGATTCCTCTTTGGATCGGTGACCTCGCCGGCCCCGACAATCCCCGCGCCAAGGCCTTGGCCATGGTGATCGTCTCGGTCGGCGCGTGCTGCAGCACCTTCGTGGCGCCGCTGCTCCTCGCCGGCCTCCGGCGTCGGCTGGGCTATCAGCTGCTCTGCCTGTTCGCGCTGGCCGCCACGGTCTGGATCTACCGAACGCCGGCGGATTGGTCCGGCGAGATGCTCTTCGGCATCTTCCCTTGGGTGATGGCGGCGAAGGTCTTCCTGCTCGGCATGGCGGCCACGGCCTTCTTCGGGTTCTTCCCGCTCTACCTGCCGGAACTCTTCCCGACCCGCGTCCGCGCGACGGGGCAGGGCATCTGCTATAACACGGGCCGTCTGGTCGCCGTCCCGTTCGTCCTGTTGAGCGGCAAGCTGGTGGAAAGCCTCGGCGGCTATCAGCACGCCGCGGCCGCGATCACCTTGGTCTACGCGGTCGGCTTGTTCGTCGCGTTCCTCGGCAAGGAGACTTCCGGCCAGGCGCTGCAGGACTGACCGCCGATGAATCCTCGCGATATCCGGATCCGCGCGGTGCGCTGGCATGCCTTGCCGGTGACCTTGCGCCTCCCGCTTAAGTTCGGTCATGAGACCCTCACGAGCGTGGTCTGCGCCCGCGTCTGCGTCACGATCGAGAAATCCGACGGTTCGCGCGCCGAAGGGTGGGGCGAGACCCCGCTCAGCGTGCAGTGGGTCTGGCCTTCGCCGGTGCCTTACGACGTCCGCCTGAAGGCCCTGCAGGATTTCTGCGACACGCTCACCGAGGCCTACGCGGCGTTCGGCGCCCGCGGCCATGCGATGGAGGTCGGGCATGACTTCATTGAGGAGGCGTTGCCCGGCGTCCTGAAGCAGTTCAACGCGAGCCTGCCTGAAGGCGTCGCCCTCCCGACGCTCGCGGCGCTCGTCTGCTGCTCGCCCTTCGACCTCGCCCTGCATGACGCGTATGGTGTCGCCCACGGCGTGCCGACTTACTCGACCTACTGCGCCCCGTGGATGAACCGTGACCTGTCGTCGTTCGTCACGCCGGCCGCCGATGCCAAAGGGGTCTCCTTCGCCGGCCGCTATCCGGCCGACTACTTCCGAGCGCCGGTCACGACCCAGCTCCTTGCCTGGCACCTCGTGGGCGGTCTCGATTACCTCACGCTCGCCGAGGCCGGGGCGAACAAGGTGGCCGATGGCTATCCGTCCTCGCTCGACGAATGGATCAAGGCCGACGGGCTGAAGGCCTTGAAGGTCAAGCTGCGCGGCAACGACGCGACCTGGGATTTCGAGCGCCTCCGGCGGATCGCCGAGGTCGGCCTGCCGCTCGGCGTCGAGCTCTTCACCGCCGACTTCAATTGCACGGTGATGGATCCGGACTACGTGAACGGCGTCCTCGATCGCGTGAAGGCCGAGCTGCCCGAACTTTGGAAGCGACTCAGCTACGTCGAGCAGCCGTTCCCGTACGAGCTCGAGGAACACCCGATCGACGTCCATTCCGTCAGCCAACGCCTGCCGCTCTTCCTCGACGAAAGCGCGCATGATTGGCGCATCGTCCGCCTTGGTCGCGAGCTTGGCTGGACCGGCGTGGCGCTCAAGACCTGCAAGACCCAGACCGGCGCGCTGCTCAGCCTCTGCTGGGCCCGCGCCCACGGCATGCAGCTCATGGTGCAGGACCTCACCAATCCCATGATGGCGCAGATGACGCACGTCCTGCTCGCCGCCCATGCCCCGACCATCGCGGGTGTGGAGACCAACGGCATGCAGTTCTATCCCGCCGCCTCCGCCGCCGAGGCCAAGGTCCACCCGCTCCTCTATTCTCGCCGCCAAGGCCAGGTCGACGGCTCCAGCCTGCAGGGTCCGGGTTTCGGCTATCGAGTCGCTGAAATCGGACGCGAATTACCCCCGGTCCGCCGTTCCGCGGGCCGCTGAGTCCCAATCGGCTTGCCTGCGGAGGGCGGGGCGGGTTTGTTCACGGGACACCCCCATGATGCTCCGCTCGTTCCTCCTCTGCCTGCTGTCGCTCAGCGCGTTCGCCGCCGACGCCCCTAAGCGCAAGGTCCTCTTCTTCACCAAGTCCTCGGGCTACGAGCACGAGGTGATCTCCTACAAGAAGGGGCAGCCCAGCTTCGCCGAGAAGCAGCTCCTCGAGCTCGGCGCCGCCAACAACATCGAGTTCGTCTTCTCCAAGGACGGTTCGAAGTTCTCGCCCGAGTACCTCGCCCAGTTCGACACCGTGATGTTCTACACCACCGGCGACCTCTGCTCCGAAGGCACCGACAAGAACCCGCCGATGTCCCTGGCCGGCAAGCAGGCCCTCTTCGACTTCGTGAAGTCCGGCAAGGGCTTCGTCGGCACGCACTCCGCTGCCGACACCTTCCACACCGACAACGAGGCCGTGAAGGGTCCGGAGCGCTTCAAGAACCATGGCGACAAGGCCGACGCCTACGTCTGCTTCCTCGGCGCCGAGTTCATCCGCCACGGCAAGCAGCAGGTCGGCGTGAACAAGGTCATCGACAAGACCTTCCCGGGTTTCGAGAAGGTCGGCGATTCCTTCTCTTTCATGGAAGAATGGTACACGCTCAAGGATTTCCGTCCGGAGATCCACGTCCTGACGACTTTCAATGATCCCGCCCTCGAAGGCGACGATTACAAGCGTCCTCCTTACCCGAACTGCTGGGCCAAGCACGAAGGCAAGGGCCGCGTCTTCTACACCGCCATGGGCCACCGCGAAGACGTCTGGACCAACCCGACCTTCCAGCAGATCCTGGTTGGCGGCCTCAAGTGGGCCAATGGCGACGCCAAGGCTCCGGACATGACCCCGAACCTCCTCAAGGTGGCTCCCGGCGCGATGACGAACCAGCCTTACACCCCGACGCCCGCCCCGAAGGCCAAGGCGCCGGCCAAGAAGGCCGAAGCCAAGAAATAAGTCCTCACGCAGGGCGGGCCGCAAAGCCCGCCTTGCTAATTTCTAGGCGGTTTCAACTGTCTCCCCATGCGCGACACCCCCGCCGAAGCCAAGACGCTCAGCGAGCTTTCTTCGCACCAGAAGAAGTCCGGCCTCGCGGCCTGGCTGGGTTGGTTCTTCGACGGGCTCGACCTGCACCTCTACACGCTCGTCGCCACGGTCTTCGTCGCCGAACTGCTGATGGTCAAGGAGTCCGACCCCGACGTCGGGCGATATGGTTCCTATATCCAGGCGGCCTTCCTGCTCGGCTGGGCCCTGGGCGGAGCGTTCTTCGGCATCATCGGCGACCGCCTCGGTCGCAGCCGCACGCTCGTCCTCACGATCCTGACCTACGCGCTCTTCACCGGGTTGTCGTTCTTCGCGCACACTTGGTGGCAGCTGATGATCTTCCGCTTCCTCGCCGCCCTCGGGATCGGCGGGGAGTGGGCCGTCGGCGCCTCGTTGCTTTCCGAGACCTGGCCGAAGAAGTGGCGCCCGTGGATCGCCGCCGTGCTGCAGTGCGCCGTCAACTTCGGCATCCTCGCGGCGATCGCCGCGGTCTATCTCCTGCAGAAGGTCGAAGGTTACGAACCTCGCTGGGTCTTCCTCATCGGCGTGCTCCCGGCCTTCGTGACCCTCTGGATCCGCAAGGAAGTCCCCGAGACCGCGGAATGGTCGGCCGAGAAGGGCCGGCAGGCGGCTCCTTCGATGATGGGCCTGTTCGGCCGGGATATCCGACGGACGACCTTCATCGCCTCCACGCTCTGCGCGATCTCGCTGACCGGCCACTGGTGCTTCATGTTCTGGCAACAGGCGTTCATCCGCTCCCATCCCGAGGTCGCCGCCCGGTCGCTCGACAAGGCCGAGGTCGTCGCCACGGCCCTCTTCTGCGTCATCGCCGCTTCGGTGCTCGGCAACTTCGCTTCGGGTTGGGCCGCCCAGCGTTTCGGTTATCGCCGCGCGCTGACCGGTTTCTTCGGCGCCTATTTCATCCTGATGGCGCTGACCTTCGCGATGCCGTGGAGCCTCGGCGCGACCTACGCCCTCTACGCCGCGGTGGGCTTCTGCCAGGGCGTGTTCGGCCTGTTCACGATGGCGCTGCCTCCGCTGTTCCCGACGCTGCTGCGCACGACCGGCGCAGGCTTCAGCTACAATATCGGCCGCGTCGTCGCGGCGGCCGGGACGGTCTTCTTCGGCATCTTCGCCAAGCCGTCGGACTTCAGCTCGGTGCTGCTCTACGCTTCGTTCCTGTTCCTGCCCGCCGCGATCCTCGCGCTCTGGCTGCCGACCGAAGAGGCTACTTCCTGAGCCCGCCCAGTCCGGCGATCGCCTTGAATTCGGCGGCGGTCACGGGCGTCACGGAGAGCCGGTTGCCCGGACGCAGGATGAGCATGTCCTTGAGCGCCGCGCAGTCGCGGAGGTCGGGCAGGCTGACGAGCCGCCTGAAGCCTTGGTGGAAGGCGACCTCGATGCAGCTCCAGCGGGGATTGGCCTTGGTCGACTTCGCG
>Ga0222712_10000971_pt1 | contig 36528 bp, 54 predicted proteins | sample C33_657DmetaG_FD_165043 | JGI IMG/M metagenome (GOLD analysis project Ga0222712, IMG submission 165043) | Estuarine water microbial communities from San Francisco Bay, California, United States - C33_657D | ecosystem: Environmental > Aquatic > Marine > Unclassified | place: USA: California... | reverse complement strand
AGTCTTTAACTCTCTCTTAGAAGATTGGAAGAATCCAGCTGCTGTTGCATTACCTGAGAAGGTTGGTGAGTTGACCACACCAATCGTTACTGCACCAGTTGCTCCTGATACTGTAATATTTGTACCTGCTACGTTAGATGTAACACCTGCGTTATTTAAGGTTATAGTTCCTCCTAATGCTACTGTACCTCCTCCACTCATACCTGTACCTGCTGATACAGTCACAGAACTGTTTGCTAAGTTAGCATTTGAAATGGATCCTGCAAGCATTGCGTTAGTAACTACACCAGCTTGAATAGTTGACGTAGCTGTTACGTTTCCTGTTCCATCAAATGTTGGAGAGGTCCAAACAACATGACCAGTCATTCCTATTGTTCTACCTGTTTGTAGAGCTGTTGCTGTTGATGCATTACCTGTTAATGCTCCTGTAAATGCTGTAGAGGTTACTGCAGTTAATCCTGCTAGCGTAGTAGATGTAGCACCTAAAGCTATTGTGGTTGATCCAATAGTAACTGTACTATTTGATAACTTAGCATTTGCAATAGAACCTGCAAGCATTGCATTTGTAACACCTAATGCCTTAACTCGAATAGTTCTTGCTGCTGAGTTGTTATATGTTGTACCTGCTGTATACTCTAAAGATGAGTCATCAACTGTTAATGAGTTTGTTAAAGTACCTGTGATGGTTCCTAATGTTACGTTACCTGTTACATTTAAAGTTCCACCTACGTGCAAGTTCTTTGCAATACCAACACCTCCAGCTGTTACGATTGATCCGTTCCCTGTACCAGTTGAATCTGTTACGTTTGTGGAAGTCTGAATACCAGTAATACCTAATGTGTTATTTAACTGAGTGGCACCACCTACAGTTACTGCTCCTGCAATATTCGTTAGACCACCAACCCATAATGCTTTTGCTATTCCAACACCTCCAGCTGTTACTATGGATCCGTTTCCTGTAGCAGTAGAGTCTGTAGCATTAGTAGATGTATGGATACCCGTAACTCCTAATGTGTTGTTAATTTGAGTAGCACCGCCTACTGTTACAGCTCCTGTAATATTAACAAGTCCACCAACCCATAATGCTTTTGCTATTCCAACACCTCCAGCTGTTACAATCGATCCATTATTAGTTGCTGTTGAATCTGTAGCATTAGTAGATGTGTGGATGCCTGTAACTCCTAATGTATTGTTAATTTGAGTGGCTCCTCCTATAGTTGCAGCACCTGCAATGTTTGTAAGTCCTCCCACCCAAAGAGCTTTAGCAATACCAACACCCCCTGCAGTTACTATAGATCCGTTTCCTGTAGCAGTTGAATCTGTAGCATTAGTAGATGTGTGGATGCCTGTGATTCCTAATGTATTGTTTAACTGGGTAGCTCCTCCAACTGTGACTGTTCCAGCAATGTTGGCTAAACCTCCAACCCACAAAGCGTTCGCCATTCCAAGACCTCCAGCTAATACTAGAGCTCCAGTTGATGTAGATGTGGAGTTCGTAGTGTTGGTGGATGTCTGAATACCTGTAACTCCTAATGTATTGTTAATTTGAGTAGCTCCTCCTATAGTAGCTGTTCCTGCAATGTTTGTTAATCCTCCTACCCACAAAGCATTTGCCATTCCAAGTCCACCTGCTAATACTAAGGCTCCTGTTGATGTTGATGTAGAGTTTGTAGTGTTGGTGGAAGTTTGGATCCCAGTAACACCTAAAGTGTTATTAATCTGAGTAGCACCATTAAGAGTAAGTGCTCCAGTTACCTCTGCATTTGCTTGCAATACTAATCTACCTCCCAAGGTGGTTGTACCTGTACCTACTGTAAATGTACTTGTATTTGGAATTGTTACGTTATTGTTAAATGTAGTTGCTCCTGATACTTGTAACGAACTTGATAATGAAGTAGCTCCTCCAACTGTTAAGGTTCCACCTAAGGTACTTGTATTTGCATTTGATACTGTGAGCGAGTTGTTTAAAGTAGTAGCTCCTGATACTTGAAGAGATCCAGTTAAAGAACTTGCTCCCTGTACTGATAAAGTTCCTCCTAATGAAGTATTGGTTGTAGTATCAATTCTACCATTAAAGGTTGTTGTACCACTTACTTGCAATGAACTTGAGAGTGAGGTAGGACTTTGAACTGATAATGTTCCACCTAATGCTGTGTTGGTTGTAGTTTGTAGATTACCATTAAGTGTAGTTGTTCCACTTACCTGTAATGAACTTGATAGAGATGTTGCTCCCCCTATCGAAGTAGTTCCACCTACTACGAAAGTTTTTGTATTTGTAATCTCAACGTTGTTGTTGAATGCAGTTGTTCCACTTACCTGTAAGGAACCTGTTAAACTAGTTGCACCTTGAATTGTTACTGTGCTTCCAAATCTCTGATAAGCATTTGTTGTTACTGCAACTCCTTCAAAGAATGATTCTGATACACTTGATGTAAACTGGCTACCTGTAATAGAGTGAACATCTGTCCAAGTATTACCTATTACTGTGTTCTGAGTACGTAGGAAACCGTTCAAGCTACTTGTACCATCTACTACAAAAGTGGATGCATTATAACCTCTGATGGTACCACCATTCATGTAGATACTTGCTCCATTAACTAGGTGTATAGAAGAATTAACTCCACTTGCAGTTGCACCATTACTTAGTACTGCTTGTAAGTCTGTACTACTAAAAGAAGCCGTACCAACTAGGACTCCACTAGAAGTACCTTCAAACAATCCACTTGATGTTCCAAAAAGGCTTCCTGTGATGGTTGCAACAGCACTACCGCTAAAATAACCCGCCAGACTACCAACCATAGAGCCTGTGATACCTGAAGATGATACTGACATTGCAGTAATGCCTCCTGATGCATTTAAAGATCCTGATAAAGTCATGTAGGCGTTACTACCTACTCCGTGACCTACTTGAGCTAATAAACTTTCGGTTACCGATGTACCTGCTGCATAGGTGAGTAAAACACCACCACCTGCATCAATTACTCTCTCTACTGGGTTTGTTATTGCAACGGATCCTGATTGGACTCTAGCTATATTTTGAAAGTATAAGACGTTTGTATCTAAGTCACTAAAGGTTAGCGGTGCTCCCTTAACACTATTAGAGGCGCCATTTGGTCCATACTGTCTGGTTGTAATTTTTGTAGCCATTAAATCGTATTGTTATATTATATAAATAGCACAGAAACTATTATATCTTCGATTTAATCTTCTTTGGTTTGGATGGTAAATTGAAATGCTCGACCATGATTGGTCCATTCTTTGACTTGGTTAAATCATAGTGCCATCTTGAGGATAGCTTCTTATCCGAGTCGTAGTACTCGTGAAAGTATTGTAAAGTTCCTTTTTCAATCTTTGATTTCATAAACTGTATTTATCTCTTATACTAAATAATCTTTCCTTATCTTTTTGAGAAGGGGAAGGAGTCTTCTCAAGTTTATCTACAAATATGAGATCATCTTGAATAGACTCCAACCGTTTCTCCTTTCCTTCTAACTCTTTTGTTATCCAGAAAGCTAACTCTTTTTGAAGTCTGTCCCTACAATTTTTTATTTGATACGGAACAGACTTCTTATTACCTAGATCTTTTAGCTTCTGAAACTTATCTTGTTTCTCTAAGAACTTGTCTGTGAAGCTTGTAAGACCTTTATTCTTAAAATTCATTATCCTAGAGTTACCCAAGTGTCTCCAGTAAATCCAACAAACTGCTTATTAACTGTGTTGAAGTATATTGCACCTGTTGGGGCATTTACTGGATTTGCTGCAATGTTAACCATCGTTTGTGCATAGGATGCTGTTATCGCATAAGATGCTGTTACTGCTTCTAATGCTAAACTTGCTGTCTGTGAGTGTGATGCACTTATTGCACTTCTAGCAATTGATGCTGATATTGCTACTGAGGCAGAAGCTGCTGTGGAAGCTGAAGCTATATAAGAAGCCGTATCTGCAAGGGATGCTGTGAAAGATGAACTAACTGTTCCATCTACAAGAGCACCACTAATGTAAGATGAAGTATAAGCTAAGTCTGCGATGGAAGCTGTAAGTGATGAACTAACAGATCCTTTTACATTTGAACCACTTACATAGGAACCTGTGAATGCTATTAACACTGTACCACTTACATCTGATCCCAATACAAATGAAGCTGAGAATGCTGCTGCTGCTAAGCTAGAAGTTGATGCAAATGATGCTGATGTTACAACTCCTTGTACTCCTGTTGATAGTATATGAGATGCACTTACGGTGTAGATTGATCTACTAACTACTCCATCAATACTTGCTGAGTTGACATAAGAAGCTGTTAAAGCGTTAGCTGCTGTTTGTATGAAGGAAGCTGTGTGTGCTTCTACTACATAAGATGCTGTCTGTGCTGTTGCTACATAGGATGCTGTAAAAGCTCTATCTGAGATAGAAGCTGTGCGGGATGCACTTACAGCACCTTTAACATCTAAACCTGCAATGTAAGAAGCTGTGGCAACTGAACCGACTACATTTGATCCTGATACATAGCTTGCTGTACTTGCAAGGGATGCTGTGGTTTGTAAATCAACTACAGTGTTGTCAATCTTAGTGTTTAACGCAATAAAGTTATTGTCTAACTCTGCATACGTTAATGCTGCTCCTTTTGTCGATCCCGAACTGTATGTGGTTTCTCTTAATACTAATGCCATGGTGTTTGTTTTCTATAATACGTTATGAAATGGATATAAATCTTCTACATAACCTAAGTGTACATAATTTGATGCTGAGATCTCTGTTGGATTCTCAACAAAAGGAGTAATCATATAGGGTTGAGTGGGAAGTGCTACTACAGCTGGTGCAGGAGGACCACCACCACCAAGGGGTGCTATTGATGCATTACGAGTATCTTGTTTATACTTGGCTTTGGTATATGTATTGCTCATTATTCTATATTTTATATAAATAGCTAAAAGGTTTGAATTAATTTCATAATCTCTGCACACTCCTCGTACATTTCCTTTTCTTCATAAACCTCTAAACAATTAGTAAGAGCCTTTGGGAATTCTTCTCTATCTAAATACCAATCGTAGCTATACTCTGGCTCGTCAGTTAAAGTTACTGAGAATACCTTAACTCTCTTGAACTTTCTCTTTACTCCCCTTTTAATCTTCTGAAAGATTGCGTTCGTGATTTCGATATCCCCAGCATCTAATGCATCATCTAAATCTTCCCAAGAATCAACTACGAATAAATCCATATTACAAACGAGCTATAAATTCCGAACCATCATTTTTTTCTTCATCCTCAAGTCCTATATCAACAAAGTGTTTTTTATAGTAGTCATCTAATTCCCAATCTGGTTCATACTTTTGAACTATTGGGGCTCCGAAGTCTTCTATCATACCTAACTGTTGTGTATCAAACACTTCTCCTATATACAGGAAGTAGCAGTTGTAGCATAACAGTTCTAAATTTTCTATAGTCCAGTTAGACTTATTCCTATCCTTATAGTTAAGAAGCAAAGGTACTTTCATATCAGTAACCCTTGCCTCACTAAATCCACATTTGTTACAACACCCTGGAAGTAATCCTTCGTAGATTAATCTATGTTTTAGTTTGTCTATTGAATAGGAAGTTATGTTAACTCCTTGCTTCAACAGATCTGTTAGGGGAGTGTCCTTTGAATTATAAAAGAACTTTCGTACTCCCTTCCCAGCTTGATTCTTATGAAGTTCAAATAAAGTCTTACCAGTCTCTGGATCTGTGTATAGACTTGAATATAGCTTGTAGGTATTAAAGGATACATTTAATACTCTGGCTGCTCCCTGATTACTTGTCGAGAGAGACATTGCCCTTCTGATCTCCTGTTCGCTTATAGAAGCTCCTGGTCTACCTGCCATAACTATTTTTTAAACTTACTCTCCTTTTAACTTTGCGATAATGAAATCTGCAATAGGATCTAAAGGAATTAAAAATCCTATGATGTGTGGATCCTCAACTTGAGTATCACGATTGACGATAATCCCATGAGGAGCTAAACGCTTCTGTAGTACCAAAGTGATCTTGGCTGCAATGTCAGATAGCTGACGAATATCAATCTGAGTGTTCAAGGGAACAAACTTTAATTTGATTCCTCGCTTGGTTGGATTGATTCCTAAATCAAATACTACACCAAACTGCTCTCCGCCTATTGATACTTTTACTTCTGGTTTTGTTACTACGCTTGCCATTATCTTTTTTAATTATAAATAGTCTTTAAGTTAATCAATAGATGCTCATAATGCTTCAACTTACTGATCGTAACAAGTAAATTACCTAACTCGAACTGACCTTCTGTAGTTCCTTCCTCTTCTGCTCCTGCTAAGATTTCTGGGAGCTGAGTAATATACTGGAAGTCTGCTTGAGTTACTTTACTTGCATCCACTGCAACAATTACATCATTTGTTGGGAAAGAAGCTATTGATGGTACAACAACTCTTTTAGTTAAGTCAAACTTAGTACGTGGTTGTTCTACTTTAATGTACTCCTCAATTAACTTATCATCTGCTATGTATAGATTATTACACCAAGGCTCTAATCCTGCTACTAAATCCATAGTACCTACATTAGATAATTGAATACCGATATCATACTTATGTGGTACTTGTGGCATTAAGAACTGATCATGCTTAACAAATTGTCCCCACTTACGAATGAAGTTACGAGTTGAGATCATATTCTGAGTCTCCCACTCTGCACTATTTGTTCCTGGAGTAGTTAATGTAGGGTTGAATCTACTTCCTCTACAAGTCATGTGATAGATTGCTGCATCCCACACTTGAACAAATGAGTAACCTGCTAATAAGAATCTGTTAAAGATATCACTATCCTCTTTTGATTGAGGAGCATATAATGGATCATGTCCACCTACTGCTTGGAAGTCTTGCTTTAATAAGAACCATGGAGCAAAGATACCTTGAGTAGTCTTATGTTCCACTGTAGGTTGATATTCCTCATACCACTCTAGAAACTTATCTTCTGGAAAGTCCTCTGGTTCTGTTTTGAAATCCATTAATACCTTCTCTGGTCCTGGAGGGTGTAAAGGAGGTTCGATACGAGTCAAGGAAACTACCTTATGTGGTTCTACAGTATCTATAATCTTCTCTACTGTACGAGGAGTCATATACATGTCCGCATGCCAGATGCCTACAATGGGTTGAGTAGCTACTTCGTTGATTAAGGTATCGTATAAGATAGTATGACCTAATCGAGTAGGTCCATCATTACGAATAGCTTTGAAGTTAGGATCTACCTTCATCATTTCTTGACACCATTCCCAAGTACCATCGTTACTGAAGTCATCAGCTACACAATACTCTACCTCTGCAGGTGCGTTCTTTCTTACTGAAGCATAGCTCCATTTTAAATACTTTAAATTGTTCCGTGACGGACTAATTAAACTGATCATATTACTTTATTTAGATATAAACTCTTTTATTCTTTCTTTTAATGTTAAGGATACCATCTTGAATCTTTCGCCATCCCATCTTACTACAGGTCCTTTACCTGATCTCTTCCATGTACATATTCTACATGCTCTTAGTTTTCCCAATGCAATCTTTAACTGAAACTTCCTTGTGTCAGTCTTGAACATGAATAGAGGGTAGTATGTATTGCAATCTGTACAATGTTTAAAACTGATCATAGAACTGTTCTTTAAATTTATCTTCTGTATAATATAGCTTATAATTTTCTAAAGCTACCTTTACGTTCAAATCGTAGAACTCCTTCTCTTCTTGTAGTCTCTTTAATGATCTCTTAGCAGACTTAACGTCTCCTATGTCAACTGTTAAATATGGAAATAAAGTCTCTTGTGTATCCAACCCTCTATACCCCACACACGGTATCCCCAATGCCCCACAGTTCATTGCAAACGTTCCTGCTGCCTGAGTAGGCATTAAATGTACTGCATACTTAAATTGACTTAGCTGTTGTATCCATTCATTCCATTGTACATAAGGTAAGATGTTAACTATCTGCTCCTCTCCTGCTACCTTTCTTCCCATTGCTGGTGCATAGATGGGTAACTCTAGTTCTTGAGCTGCTATTAAACTATCAAAGCCTCCATACCATCTACACATATTACCTCCAATGATAACATTTTTTCTATCTTCTGGTTTGACCAACTTAGATGTATCAATGGAATCCTCTACCATTAGTGATGGTAGTAACTTAACATTCTTATGATTTGTTAGTCCTTGGAAGTAATTCAAATCATTATAGTTGTGAGCAAATATAATATCTGCTTCACATAATGTATTGTAGTACCATATCTGTTGATCTAATGGATAGTCCTGAAAGAACCAACTTGGACCTTCTTGCATTGTTGCAACCTTATCTGCAATACCTCTTAGCTTACTAATGTAATCTTGATTCATTACATGATCTATATTCTTCTTAGGTATAATCCAAATAGCTAAATCAAACTTCTCTATAGTTTGCCAAGGTGCAAACATAGGAAGATGGTAAGCATCTAATGCAACCATCCAGGCCATCTCAACCCTCATATTGGGATGATCTCTTGGAACCTTACCTTCAAAACCGTTTTCACTTAGGAATGCTATTTTTTTATAACTCATTTACTTTTGTGTTTACAATTATCAAAATGCCATTGTATCATTTGAGGAACTCCTCCTACCTTTTTACAGTGAGGGCATTCTACTGTAGGTTTAGGTTTCTTGTTCTTTCCAATCATTTTTCTACTATGATCTGGATTAGGTACATATACTCTATTAGGGTTTAACTCGCAGGATAGTTCATGTCTCTTTTTTTGATTTAAACTTATCTCTCTATCACAAAATTCACAATTAGATTTCTTCATGATATGGGTGGATCCTCTATGAAAAGCAACTCTCCTATCAACAACTTCTTTGGATTGTTTCCTTATGTTAGGATCTACTCCCTCTTTTTTCAAACAGTTATCAAAATGCCACTGTTTCGCATTTGCAACACTGGTAAGCTTTCCACAGTGAGGACACTCTAATTTTTTCTCTGGATCGCTTACCCAAGGTTTTGGTTTACCTGTTGTTGTTTCACTTATTTTTTTATTTATAAAAAGTCTCTCTTGATTTGATATAGAGAGTCTATCAGCAATAAGTGCAGCAGCGTTCCAATCTCCCTGGTTAAAGTGAATGTTATAGTGTTCCTCAATTGATACACACATTAGATTTTCAATGGAGTTGTTACTTCTATCTTTATCTATGTGATGAATATCGTAACTTCTACCTTCTTCATCTTTTGGTATAGGTCCATTATGCTGTATCCAAATTTTTCTGTAGTTCATAGTACCGCTTTCTAATAAATATCTAGAAAGTAGTTAAAAATGCTATTTTCATAAATTACATATTAATTAATTTCTCAATAAGAGCTTCATACTTTTGAAAGATCTCCTGCACCAGAACTTTACGGCCTTCTCTAACTGTAAGTTCACTCCTAAGCCGCTCCACTATATCGTCTACCTGCAAATTAGCATTAACTGTATCCATAACCAAACTCTCTAAAAAATCATCAGAAAGTGTATCATCACTTAGGTATACTAACAGAGCTACCATTGCAGTTCTCTTATTAGCTTGTAAAAAGTAATGGTTATTTATAAGTGAGTGAAACAATGCTGCTGCCTTCTCCACCTCAGTATCATAATACTCAGTACGATGCAGTGCTGCTTCTATCCCCTGCTTAATGATCCCATGGGGCTCTTTTGATTTTAGTACAAGAGCTTTATTCCAATCTATAATTTGAGTTGCATCTATTTTCATTTAGTTAATTTGTTAAAGTAGATATCAAAGTCTAAGTTCTCTACTAACTCCGGTTTCCATAGTGAGTTGTATAAAGCTTCTGAGAACATGGATGGATCGAACTCCTCCCACTTCTCTAATATGGCTAAAGGGAAGTAGCGAGACAACTCTTCAGTAACTCTACTTCTTGTTACAATAGGAATAGCTCCTAAGTACAAAGCTTCAAAGGCTCTATGAGTATCAATGCCTGCTCCTTCTGGGCATAGTACAAAGAAACTCTTTTGTATTTGTTTTAAGTATCGTAGTTGATCTACCATATAAGAATCTCCTCCTAACTTAAAATCATTAAGTATGCCGAACGATTGTGCCCGAATGATGCAAGGATACCGTTGACCAGGATTGGAGTTGGGAGACACGTTTAAATAAAGTAATTGAGTTTTATCAACTCTTTCTTTTCTTAGCTCTGTAAACATTGTCCATTTACCAAACCTTTTATTCTCCAATCCTAATGGAACTGTTATTACTGATGGATGATTACCATTCTGTGCTAACCATAACTTCGGCTTAGTTGTTAGATTAATATCCCGGTTGATATTAATGTCACTGTTATGAGTAATTAATATCTGATCGGTGAAGTCAATGTCTTGATCTAATTGAGGAAGAAAGTCTGTGCGACAAAAGATCACATTACTTCTATTTTCTTTTTCGTAAAAGATAACATCATCATGCTTCCAGTATCCATCCTTAAATGCTTCCGGGCAATCTAACTCTCCATCAATACCTTTATAGATACTATCTAATACTAAGTTTGCTTCTTCCTTGAAACTATCACCACATATGAATCTCATAATCTTACTTTATTATTATCACTCCGTTAGGCCCTGTTTCAGCTTTTCTTGCTGATCCTATTCTTCTTAATCCTGCTTCAAGATTAAATGGATTCTTATAGGCTAAGCCAGATGCATGTGTAATAAAGAATCCATCAGGAGTTAAATGATCAAGAGAGACTCTTAAAAACTCACAAGCACTTTCGGTGTCTGGGCTATAAGATCCTATATTATTATCTATGATCATATCATATTTACCTAACATTGAATCTAATGCTGGATCATGCTTATCTATTAAGATAGGTAAGTAGGCTGGGTATTTCAATGATATCGCTTTTTGATATTCTAAAATTGAAATAGTCAATCCAGTAACTCTTGATGTTGGGAACTGTCTTGCTATAAAATTATTTCCCACACCTACGTGTAGAATGTTTAACCCAGAAAGATCATACTCAAAAAGATATTGAATGATTGCTTTCTCGTCTTCTGATGGTGCTTCTATATTCTCCCACCATGATACTGAATAGTCGTAATAGTTTATCATAATTGATTTGATAATTCTGTTAATGTTAAAAATTGAACTTCTTGTGTTTCCGTTAGATGTTGTAACCAAGCATCTAATCTTTTATAATTCTCTTCGTTCCAAATGTTTTTATTCCAATCTCCTTGAATATGTGATTGAAACATTACTGTGTTATCATGATGTAACTTCAACTCTTCTTCGTTGATACCATCTGCACCAAAGATCATTTTGCAATCTCCCCAAGACATCCCTCTGTTATGTTCATAGTGAACTGCTGCCCATTTAAACTCTCTACTTAATTCAAGTACTGAGTGAGGTGATGCTAACCATCCTGGATTTCTCCATCCGTTGGGTTTATGTCCTACCTTATCCCACTCTGACATCATTACGTCAATCCTTTGTTTGATCTGGAATGGATCTTGTAAGTATGCAAACTCACACTCACCCCAAGCTCCTCTGTCAGGAGTCTCATGAAAGTGACCATGTGCAGATAACTCTACGTAGCCTTTATCTTGTATCCACTTGATCCAGTCCTTATGTAAGGAGATAGGAGCATTGCCATGGTAGTTACTTGGAATGAAGTGATTCATCTTAATGCCATACTTGGCATGTAGTTCGTCCATCCATACCCATTGTTGGTCGTCTTTTGCTCCCCATCCCGGTAGCGGGTTTGTGTCGTCGCAACTAATTGTTATATTAATCATCTGTTGGTCTTTTAATGTTTTGAAGATTCTTTATATGTTCCAGAAGTTCAGAGTCTTTTAATTTTAATTGTCTCAATTCTTTAAATAACTTATAGTTATAATCCTCTTGACCTATAAATCTATCATAGTTCCATTGGGATGCAATACAGGCATTTATATACTGTCTATAATCCTGATCTATCTGCTTCTGAGACAGCCCTTCTTCAAGCTGGCTGGCTATACTCTGTAGTGCATGTCTTCTTAAATATTCTTCTGTCATTATGTCCAGATTTCGTCTAAAGGATATTTTTGAATGTATGTTATTGGTGGTAGATAATTCCCTACACGGAATGTTTCTCCTAAGTACTCTGAATGATGTAATGAATGTACTTTTGTTAATCCACATATTACATCAGTAGCTCCTGTTTGGTTGCCTATTACGTGTCTTGCACAAGACTTAATAAAGAACTGCATTCTTGGATCTGAAATGTTTGCTATGTTCCATCTTAAATCTAAATTCTTGAACACTGTTTGAGTTATGTCTCCTGAATAATAATAGACAAATGGTTGAGAGTAATATCCATTATCCATGATGTAATCTAATAGCAGGGTGGTATCTGCTTCTGTATTTCTATTTGATAGATGTAAGAAGTTGTATCCTCCTATAACTCCATAGTTACGTCTGATAAGCTCTTTACCTGATTCACACTCATAGTTACTGAAGTAGCAAATAGGAGTGTAGTCAATCTCGTGATCATCTGGAATGTCGTAAAACCTTGCCATCTGTCTTACCAAGGGAACTTTGTAATCATTTGGATCGTATATTCTATAATGATCTGAGTAGACTTCTCCTTCCCAAGTATCTACGTATCCATCTACGTAAGGATTATTATCAAATACTAATTCTACTGTTCTTGCTACATCTCCCCAACTTGCCCAGTTCTGCATCATAGGACCAAAGGTCTCCTCAATCATCTTAGGAGATGGTAAGTAAACTTTACAGTTAGGGTAATAAGATTTGATTGCTTTTGGTAACCTCTCAAGCATTACCCAATCGCCAACTCCTAATGCTGTTCTAAATACTAAAACTTTATCTGGGTTAGCTAATATAGGATAGTCCTGGTCATTAGGAAAACCTACAAGGGGAACATCGTTCCCCCCATAGATCGTATTATTAAGTATTCTGAATTCTTGCATTACTTTTTCTCTTTCCAGAATGAGTAGATACCTTTCTCCACTTCGTAGTTATCCCAAACAAATCTATCTCTGATAGGTTGTTGTTGAGCCCATTGCCACATATCTCTTAGACCTGCTTCAAGAGATGTCTTGTGCTCAAATCCTAAGATGTCTTCTGACTTCTCCCAGGTAGGTATGGAATGCTTAACTTCGTGACGAGCTTCTCTATATTGAACTTCTCCTCCACCAACTACTTCACGTAGAACTTTATTGGCATCATTAATTGACCACTCTTCTACTCCACCTAAGTTAATAATCTCTTTAGATGCTTCTGGTCGTACTGCTGCGTTCCATAATGGTTCAACTATATCATCAATACAACTAAATGCTCTTGTCTGAGTACCATCTCCAAAGATAGTCATAGGCTCGTTGATCATATGTTGATACATCCATATACCCAATACGTTGCGATACTTATCCCAAATGTTCTGCTTTCTGCCGTATACGTTATGAGGTCTGATGATACACCAATCTAATCCATGTTGCTCTCCTGCAATCTGAATATCCATCTCACAACCATATTTAGCTACTCCGTATGGATCAATAGGTGATGGTAGTTGTCCTTCATCAAAGACGCCACCATACCCATGACCGTATACTGCTAATGTAGATGTAAATACTAATCGCTTAACATCATGATTGATACAGTTATTAACAATACGAGATGTAGCTACTAAGTTGTTTTGATAGTTGTAACTTCTTATGAAGGGAGATAAACCTTCTGCAGCATAGGCTGCTAAGTGAAATACATAGTCGAACTTATTAACCTCGAAGCAATTTTCAATAGGGTGTGTTACTAAATCCATTTGCCAGAACTCCACCTCAGGATTAACATTATTCTTATAACCTCCTGATAAGTCATCCATACCTACTACATGGACATCTGGATGGTTCTCAATAATGTAATCTGCAAGTCGTGAACCTAGTAACCCAGCTACTCCTGTGATTAAAACTTTCATATTTCTATTCTTATTTTTTACGAATGATACATGTAATGCTATCGTATTCTCCTGTACGATCAAAAATCTCTACAGATTCTGTATGTTCTTTAATGTAGGCAGCATCCTCATCTGAGATGTACTGATATCTAAAGACTTCATCATCCCCAGATAGTTCTGCACGTAAAGTTGATACTGCCTCTAAAGGTGTAATGATTACATTATTATCTCTCCACATTGGCCACTTAGGGAAGTAGTTACAATGTAGGTCTTCAATAATATAATATCCACCAGGTTTAATGTACTTAAATAAAGTTGCCCAAGAGATATACTGATGAGGTGCTAGGTGAGAACCATCATCTAATATCATATCATACTCCTTTGTAGTTAGATCAATAACTCTCTCTAATTGATGAGGTTGTGATTGATCTGCTAAGAAGATAGATGTTCTATCTGTCTTATGCTCTTCACGAACTTCGTTATCTACTCCAACAATGTTTGCGTTAGGAAAATACTCTTCCCACATCTTTAAACTTGCATTTGTAAGGATACCAATCTCCATTACATTTGTGAACTCCTCTCTATGTTTCTCTAATACTGAGTTATAAAAGGGAGTAAATTGATGATGGCTTGCTTTATCCGTTCCATACTTAATTCCTAACTCTGATAATTTATCTTGCATATTAATCTATTTTATTTAAAAATGTGGGGTTTTTTCTACCTGATTCCAACTTCCCATCTTTCTTTATTTCTACCACATCCACCACTTCTTCAACTATAGGCTCTGGGGTAGGTGTGGGGGTTGGGGTTGGAGCTGCTCTAAGAGATAATAGTATGCTATTACATTGTACTGTATTTAAGTTTCCCGGCTTTCTGTATAGAGCTGATTGATCATGAAAAAGATGTAGGTCTGTTCCCACCACTTCCTCAAAAGCTCTTCGTACCTGCTCCAGGTGACAGTCATGTAGAGCTATATAACCTCCAGGTTTTACTTTAGAAATGTAGGCTTGTAATCTAGTTTTGACTGATTCATAGTCATGAGTACCATCCATATATAGAAAATCAAATGCCTCTTCTTCTACTAACTCACTTCCTTTTAGTATAGTCTCACATTTTACTTTAACTACGTTTGGAGACCTATCTAACATTTCGTCAAAAAGTCGCTCTGCTTTTTGGATTCTAAATCCATCCTGAATCTCTAAACTTGTTTCCCAAGTATCGATAGCATATACGTTCTTTGCAAAGTAAGAGAAGAGCTCCGTGGTGGTTCCACTGTAGCTGCCTACCTCTCCCATAACAATCTGATCTTTAGGAAGGTCTATGAATCTTAACAAATCGTATAGCCCTATCAAGCGGTTCTCTGCTAAATTACTAGGTCCATCAAAAACTCTAACTTCTTGTAATAATTCTTGTATTCTGTCCATAATGTTTTTTATAATAATTATTCGCTAACCGCTCTTCCCTTCAAATTTTCCCAGTCACGTTCTGGTCTAACTCGTAGATTAGTATTCCAAGCTGCTGATAAAGTATTCATCGGGACTCCCACTTCTTTACTGAAATCTATGATGGCGTTGATGTCTTTAGGGAAACAAGTTCCTCCAAATCCTCTCTTACCATCATGACCTGGTACTGATGTATGTGAGTTGCCGATACGTGGATCTGAAACAAATCCTTCTACTACATCTTCCCAACTACCTCCTACTCGTTCTACTAAATCGTAGTACTCATTCATAAAGGCTGTCTTAACTGTAAGGAAGTTATTTGCCATATACTTTACCATCTCTGCTGATGTTGGATCTGTTGTAATGTAGTGCTTCTCCCCAAACCTTGATCTGAATAAGTTTACTATATCCATTTGAACATACGGGTTATCATGTCCAACAATGATTCTTGCTTGAGTTAACATATCCAACTTTGCAGTCTTCTCAGTTAAAAACTCTGGACAGAATGCTACAGTCACACCATGTTTTATTTCTAACATTCTTGTAGTACCCGGAAGTACTGTTGACTTTAGAATAAAGACTGGTCTATGTACAGTTATTAAAGTTTGAATACCTTCAAAGAAATTCTCTATAATAGATAAATCCTGACTACCATCTCTCTTCATTGGTGTAGGTAAACAAACAAATACAAAGTCCTGTAATAATGTTTCCTCTAATGTGTGAGTTGCTTTTGTGCGATCAATGTCAAATATTTTAACATCTGCTGTAGGTGCAAATGCATAGGCTTGTGACTCACCAACAAACCCGGCTCCAATAACTCCTACTTTATATTTGGTTGTAATATCCATTCTGTTTTTCTTGTCGTGTTATGTCCTTAGGGTGTATTAAATCAAACCCTGGAGGAAGTCCCATTGTAACTTTATTTTCTCCTAATAATCTCTCGTGTACTTTTCCTTCCCACCAAATATCTTTTACATTCTTACAAACTCTTGTTTGGTGATCTGGATAGTTAACCCATCCTTGTTCGTTTACTTGCCATCTCCAAGCATTAATATGCTCTTGTGTTAATCCTTCTACTGTATTGATTCTTGGCAATGCAAAGATATCCACTTCTGGATTATCGTTTAAGATTGTAGGTAAGTGTTCTATCAAACCATCCGACAAATACTCATCAGCATCTATTAGGAAGTAGTAGTCTCTTGTTGCATACTTCTTTACATTGTTCTTAAACTCTGCAAAGTTGTTATTTAATGGGAACCATATTCTATGATATTCATATTTGGTCTGTCCCATATTGTACTTATTACAAACTGCTAATACTTCATCAGTGTACTTATCAGTATCCATCTGAACAAGGACCTCGTCTTCAGGTCTTAGATGTTTATCTAGCTGAGCTAGTAACCTATCCAGCTCTTCGTGCTCATTGCAGACTGTTATGCAGTAGCTTATTGTTACCATATCTGTTTATAGCTTTACTAACCAACTTCCATCTCCGTAAACCTCTATACGAGATTCCTCAAAGTTTTCTAAGACTGCGTTACGTACTCCTATAATATCTACAAAGTCATGCCCTCCAATATAACCTGTCTTTTTGATCTTAGGCAACCAGTTAGAGATTTCCTGCTTAACGTGTTGATAGGTGTGTAAGGAATCTATATACACAAAGTCTACTGATTCATTTTCAAAGTCAGCATGTACGTCTAAGCTACTTCCTTTTATCTTATTAATGTTACTATGATCCTTAACTACTAAATCAAACATATCTTCTGACTTCTGCATAGTAGCTTCTTCACCTCGTTCTGGGTAAGTTGTCCAGAGATCAACAGCATGGACTGTTTTTGCATATCTAGCAAATAGGTCTGTGCTTACTCCAGCAAAGCTTCCCAACTCTACCATAACTGAATCCTTTGTTAGAGCTTTCTCCGCTAAAGGTAATAAACCTTTACAATTGTTAACTGCTCTTTCTGCTTCACAGTCAAACATTCTTGGCTCCTCTAATAGTACTTTTAAATCTTTCATTTTTATTTTTTTAGTTGAAATACCCTATATAATCACATGCTTCGATAAAATCTTTACCAAAATACTTTAAAGTAGTTGCATCTGACTTATGTGTGATACCTTTGTTGACTAATTCTTCTTGTTCCTCTTCTGTTAACTCTCTTGTCTTGATAGCGGCCCATTGCCAATTGTCAGCACTTGGTCCAAATGCAAATACAGTTCCTTTGTCAGGGTGATTGATTGTCATAGGGAACCAAACTCTATCTTCCTTATCAATCGTTTTAAGATCGATAAATAACTGAGGTTGTCCTTCTTCAAACTTATCAAAGTCAAAGCCTTCCTTCATTGCATCGTTTGTAAAGAATCCACATCCAAAGCATTTGTAAGCATCAACTTTTCTATCTGCTAAATTCAACACTCTTGTCTTGTAGCAAGCATCTGATCCACAATTTGGACAAGTTACTAACTCATCATTGAAGTTTTCCATCTTTTGTTTTTAATGTATAGTTATATGAATCTTTTAACAACTGCTTGGTGAACTCTTGTCCTGTTGTACCTCCATTTATCTGTTTGCAAAGTAACACAGTATTAGGACCTGCAATATTTGTATATGAAGCACTTCCTGGTGTACAAGTTATCTTATACCTATCTGCCGGATTTGTATAATGAGGTTCTTGCCACATCGGATTGGGTGCTGGCATAAAGGGGCTTGTTGGTGCTCCTCTTCCTACAAACTTCTCCTCATCTTTAACTTCAGCTAACTTCTCTTTTAGAGTTTCCCACTGTTTAGGGGATACATTAAACTCATGCACCCCCTCAGTGAAACCTTTTAGCCAGAGAACGAATTCTTGACTTGTCATCTTAGATACGTTTTAAGGTTGGTAACTTCAACACTACTGCCTTACGGAAGTTCTTCTCAATAATGGATCCCAACTTCTCTTTCATCATATCGTAGCTAAAGTTTACTCTAGCATGTGATGCAGCTTTCTGAGCTTGAACTGTATAGCTGTTTACGTTCTTATATAGATCTAACCACACCCTGTTAACTGCTTGCATGTCTGGACTGAACCAAGCTGCTTCTTTTAATATCAAACCTTCGCTTGCTGCAGATGGATGTACCTGAGTTAAAGCTCCCGGTATTAAGAGAGTTGATTCTGGTTTTAAGAAATCCATATGTCCAGACCATCCTGATACTGCAATAGGTTTCTTAGCTTGAGTAAACTCTAATAGTGGTCTACCAAATCCTTCTCCTTTAGTTAAATTAACTGTTGCTTTAATCTTAGGGTGGTTGTTCAACAAATTCATATCTGAATCTTCAAACTCACCGTGTACTAAATAGATGTTAGGTAAATCTCCTCCAACACTATCTCTAATAGTATTTATACGTTTTAATACTTCTTCACGATCCATAATAGAAGCTCCTGATATTGAAGTCTTTAGAACTAATGCAGGCTTCTTCTTCATGTTTTTAAATCCTAATAAGAAAGATTTAATTAACAATCCTACGTTTTTACGATCTTCTCCTAAGTCTCCGTGTAACCAGTGACCTACAAATAAAAAAGCAAAGTCTTCTTCAATAGTATCTAACAAGTCCCCAATCTCATTCTTAGGATAATCCTTAGGTGCAATATAGAAATACTTCTTAGTATCTAAACCTTCAAATAAAACCTCCACTGGTTTAAGAACTTTAATCTCTTGACCTGTTTGGTTGTCCTTAACTACTGTATTCACTAAGGATGCTTTTGCATGCTTGGAAGATACTAAGGTCATATCCATTCTATTCACACCGTGAATAAAATCAGGTGAACATAAAGTAGTTTCGATACCTGCTGTAACTCCACAGCTGTAAGTTTTACCTACTGCTTGGAACTCATTTGGTACTGTAATCTGAAACCAGTAATCTGGTTGATATGGAATCTGAGGACCTGGCTGATTGATGCAGTGAGGAAGTAACCATCCCCACTCCTCCTCGTTATCCTTTAGAAATCCCCACGGAGTATTACCCCATCGTTGAAGTAAGACTTTAATATCCCACTCCTCTCCTTTTTCCTCAAACAGAGCTTTGATAAAATCTCTACTGCGAGCACCGTATCCTGAATACGTGTCTGGTGGTGCTGAAACTAAACATGTTGGTTTATTTGTCATAACTCTTAGTATGTTACTTTATGGCGAATAGCCTTTCTTTCTAATGGTTCTACTTTTGTTAATGTGACTTTTGGACTTGGTTTCCAGGTAGCAAAGGTCTCTTCGATAGCATCAATAACATTCTGAGACATATTTGCAGCTGTCATCATTGCCTCATCTGAAGTAGCCCACTTACGTCCTGATTGACCTCTACGCAAACGCTCTTCTCTTCCTAATTCATAACCTTCTACTAATCGATCTGCTACTTCACGGAAGTCTGCACGATCATCATAAATGTATGGAGTTGGTACTGAACCTACAACTGAGATGTTAGATGGGAATACTGGTAATGCCCACTCTCCACACTTCTTGTAAGTTCCAAAGTGATTGCTTGGGAAGTCTGCACTGAAATCGATCCAGTTACCATTCTCATCCTCAAAACGACATTGATCTTGCATACCACCTGTTACGTTAGGAAGAATCATACGACCTGTCATCAAGGCTTCTGTTAAACTCAATCCCCATCCTTCGTTAGATGAAATCAAAGCTACGATGTCTGCCATGTTGTACATTAAGTTCATTTCATTTACATTGAACTTTAATCCACAAATTTCTACATTAACATATTCCGGATCACAATACAAATCACGTACTGCTGGTAAGTCTGTTCCATTATCATCCACTGGATCAGTGTGTAAGAATAGTACACATTCTTTTGCTTTCTCCTTACCTATCTTCTCGCAGAATTGAGAATATGCTAAGATTAAATCAGAAGTACATTTTCTACGAATATTACGAGCGTTATACAACACAACATACTTGTAATCTTTTTTCAAATGCTTTGCTTTGAAATCTTGCAATGCTAAATACTGCTCATGTTCCTCTGTAATAGGGAAGAAGAATTTCTCATTAATACCGTGAGGTACATACTTTAATACCTTATTCTCTGCTTTCTCTTGCAACACTAACTTGTTAATGTTTAAGGTTTGTTTAGAGATTGCCATTAAAGTATCACAAGACTCATAGTAAGGAGCATTGTAGATAGGTGCTGGGTAATCATCCCAAATGTTTAAGTAGACCATAGGGATCTTACGACGAATCTCATTCTCAATCTGGAATAACCAAATCCAATAACGAGGGTCTGTAAAGAACATAACTGCATCTGGCTTCTCCATTTCAATTAATTGACGAATTGCTTCTGGGGATCCATAGCCGTTAAATGGGAACAGTGTTACACTTGAGTCATCGATCTGACGTAGACCGTTGGTGTCACCTGATAAGTCAAATCTTTGACCTTGTTCAGGATGACTAATAGCTGCTGCTAAGTTTACCCAGTTGAAGCGGTGTGCTGTTCCAACAACAATTTCACGAGCCATAGTAGCAATACCACTATGCATCCGAATGTCGTCACAAAGTAACAGAACCTTCTTTCTTTGGTTTTTTGGTAAGTAACCGTTTACTTCTGCCATAACGTTGTTTAAAAATTAATAACTGATTTAACCTTTATTTAAATACTTCCTGTATACTCTGTGTTAGTATACCCGTGAATCTGAGCTCTGAATGCTTCGTTAGTTGCATATAAGTGTAATGCTCTATCTGTTAGCTTTTGTAATGTGAACTTTGATTGTACACATAAGATCTTAAATTCACTAAACAATTGTGGATCTACCTTAACGGAAGTTAATTGCAAATCTTTAGTTTGTGCTTTTGCCATAATTAATTAATTTATATTCTACATATAAATATATACAAAATAAGAAAGGATGGTGTTTTAATTAAACTTTTTTATCACAAAGTTCCGGCTTATCATTAAAGATACACCATTTACATAAGTACGAAACATTCTTAGGATATTCTTTTTCCTTATAGTTTCCTTCCTTAGTAAAGACTTCATTAACAAATCCTGCAAAGTCTTCATAGGCTTCCTTAACCTTTCTTGTACCATTTGCAGGAACAAACTCTTGAATTCTCTTGATAGGAAATTCAGATACTGCAGGCACCTTTCTCTTTACTACAAAGAACATTACATTAATTTTCTCTTCAGGAACATTTAGTTGCTGGCTTAGGTAGCGCTTGTAAAGTAGAATCTGATTGATCTTAGTTTGATCTTTCTTTTCTTTATCTCCCCATCCCTTTGTAGAAGTCTTGATATCAAATACTGTGTAGGTATCTGATAGTTCGTGATATAAAACAAAATCAATAAAGCCTTTAATATAGACATTATCAACATCATCTGTAACTTTACTCTCGATAGGAATCTCAATACCTACTAACTTCGTATTCTTCTTATTGAAGTATTCAGCTCTACGCTTCTTGAAGAAGTCTAAGATAGCTACACCATCCTCATAGAATTCAGTCATTTCCTTTGCATTTGAGAAGTGATCTTTTCCTCCTACAGTGTTTGTATAATTCTCCTTCATTCGTTCCTTCAGATACAATCCTAGGTCGATTTCATCAGCCTTCTTACCTGACTCTTCGAACATAACTTGTAGGTAATGTTGTAGGGTTTCGTGAAATGAAGTTCCGAATGTAAGGTGAATAGAGGGTTTGGACTCTCGCATACCTTTGACGTATGTAAGATACCATTGGTGTTGACAGTTCTTAAATAAAGAGTACTGGGAAAAGGATACTGATTTAGACATTCTTAGACATTGTTTAGACTTTTTTTAGACATTTTTCTCTTGCTTTAACTTCTCAAGATATAATATCCCGTCCATCAATTCTTCCTGAGCATGGTTAATCCATTCTACTGTGGATAGGTCATTGCGGTCTAAATCTGTATTGTACTTTTGTTTGCCGAATCTGGCTCTAGTTTTAAACTTCTCTAAGATAGAAGTAACTACTGAGTCGTATTGAAACTCTTCTTGCATATAACTTATTTTTTAGGTTTCTTTAATATAGCTGATTGATTACTTCAATCCAACCATCTCACTTGAATTATGAGTCTTTTCTCCTAAGCCATCCATAATTCTAATACCCAATCGATCACAGACTTCTTTTTCTGGTATTTCAGAAGCAAAGCGGTCACCACCTTTTGTGAATATGATATCAGGTTCACGATCTATTGTGTTTATAAACTTAGTTACTAATTCGATTGACTTACAAACTGTTGCATCTTGATCGATAGATAGGATGGTATAGTCTACATACCGAATAGCATCCACTACTACCTGGCGGTAAGCTTCATCCTGAAAAGATTTAACTCCTCTTTTTAACTCTGCTTGCCTATCGTTATTAACAATTACCCAAAGTACATCTGCTAATTGCTTTGAAAGTTGTAGGCATTCGATGTGGCCTGGATGTATGGGGTTAGCATACATGGAAGTTATTGCGTGTCTCATACTAATAGTTTTTCTTTAATATGGGAAAATTTCTGATTGATTACAACTGAACTTTTGTTCCGAATTGTAGAAAGTTTAAGATTGGAGCACCTTCTACTGTGGAGGCATTTACCTTGTAATCCAACGCTAATGTAAATCTTTTTGATAATTGATAGGAATACCCTGCTCCTACTAATCCTGCTACATTGTAGTTCCAAGTACCTCCTGATTGATTATTCCAAGTGTATGGAGATCCCATTAGGAATACTCCTGGGGATATTGTTACTTTCTTCGTCACCTGGAATGGTTTCATCCAGAATGCTGTAGTGGAACTTGCAAGAGAGTAGGAGTAACTATCCATCATCTTTAACTTAATATTAACTAAAGATATGTTATATCCATAAGTTCCCAACTTAGGGTGTGGAACTATGTGAGTTAAACCTGTAATAGTCATTGCAGTATTTGCAATGTAAGCTACAGTGTAAGAGTAACTGTCTATACTCTTCAACATTCCATCCTTGAGATGCATTTGAGTACTTCCTCCTGATAGAGCTAATTGCTTGAAGTCTAAGTAAACTACGGCAGTTAAGGACCAAGAGCTTTCTCCCGTAGCTGAAGACTTTGATGTGCCTATGTTCATAGTAGGAACAAATCCTCCAGCCGCTTGTTGAGCTAAAGCAAGATCAGAACTCACTATAACGGGATTCATTCTAATTTGCTTCTTCTCCTCTTTTTTCTTTTCCTCCTTTTTCTTCTCTTTCTTTTCTTCAGATTTAGACTCTTCTTTCTTCTCTTCTTTAGTCTCCGATTTCTTTTCCTCTTGTTTAGATTCAGACTTGCTCTCAGACTTACTTTCTGACTTTGCTTCCCCTCCGTTTCCTGAACTCTCTGACTTGGATGTTGAACCTGATGATTCCCCACTCGATGATGATGTCGAGGAAGACGATGATTGCGATGAAGAAGATGAAGAGGAAGTAGAAGAGCTTGTCGAGGGCGTAGAAGATGCTCCCGATGATGCTGCCGATGAAGCTGCCGAAGATGCGCTTGAACTCGCTCCACTTGCTGCGGAGCTTGCTGCTCCACTTGCTGCTGAAGAAGCCGCTGTAGATGCTGCTCCAGATGCTGCTGAGCTCGCCGCCGAACTCGCTGCTGAGGAAGCTGCTTGTGATGCTGCGGATGCGGCTGCTGAAGCTGCTGCCTGTGCTGCTACCTGACTTACTGTGTTTGCTATTGTCTGTGTGACTGTTGTTGCTACTGTTGGACATGGCTTTGATAGTATGGATAATACCCAAGATTGAACAACCCCAGTAGCTGCTTGATTATAAGTGAAGACTCTGCCTTCACCTCTTACAACTACTAATAAGGATTGATTGGGTATAGTGAATGTGACCGTATAGACTTTATTATCACATGGATCGATATAAACTTGGGAAAGGACTTGACTCTTGGCTGTGAATGCCATTAAGAATATCCCAATAAATAAAAGTGGTTTTAAGTATTTTATCATTTATTCTTGATGAGCAACTCACCAAGAACTTCTATTTTTCCTACTAATTTTTGGAAGTCTGTCTGAGTTATGTTAACATTACTGTTCAACTTACATAACTCTTTCATTAGCTGATCAAATTCCTTTTCAGCTTTCTCTATATCAAACTTACCTTCTGATGCTTTTTTATAATAAGGTAACTTAACTGCAAAGTGATGGTAGGTCAACATTGATGGACCACCCTTCTCTTTTGCATTATCAGCAATCTTAGTAGCTCCTTTAAGTCTCTTCTCTGAGAACTCTGTGAAGCTTTCCTTATCATTAACTACTTCCTGCAAAATTTCTGTTAATGACTTCATTAGTAAATTACTTTATCTATTTGGTTTACAATCTTACTTTCCAATTCTGTGTTAAAGAAGTGGCAGTATACCATAACTCCATCAAATATAAGAGCTGCTGCTATCCAAGCTGCTACCACTCTACTTGCTATTTTAAATGTTTTCATAAATTTTATTTAAAAAATATATCCTTTTTCTTTCATTAACTTACCTAAATTATCAATAGCTACTATAGCTTCCTTAGCAGCAGCATTTGTATTAGATCTTAACATATCTAAAGTATCCTTCATTTTAGCATTATCTCTTCTTATAGCTTCCCTAAACTTAATATGTTTATCTGACATATTGGATTCGTCCTCTTTCTCAAATTCTTCCTGCTTAAGTTCTATTAGCAGATCAGTTAACTTTTTCACTTATTTATTAAATATTTTCTTATCAACCATTCTCTTTAATATACGTGCACAAGCAATGTCTAATGCTTTCTTCGTAGCTATGGAGATAGATGATTGAGTAAACTTTATAGGATCTACTGTGGCGTCACTCATTAATGTAAGTTCACGTTTAGTAGTAGCCTCACCTAATCCTGATGCAGCAAATACAGTCCCTGTCTCTGCGTTGGTAAATTTAACCTGGAGACCTATTCTTGTTACAAGGTTGTCCTTAATTCCATCCTTTAAATTAATAGTCTCATCTTCAGATACTGAGTAGTCGTAGCATTCCACAACTACAAAGTACTCAGCTAAATTAATCTTTCCTCTACCATCTAACCTGTTTTCTGAGATACCTGCTTGAGATGCTTGGAATTGTTTAACCATACGATTCTTAATCTCCGTACTTGATTCTGTAAACTTAAAACGATTAAGGTTCTCTAAGTATTCCATTGTAATGTTTGCAACACCTAGACCTACTCTCTTCTCCTTTAACTCTGGATATGCTTCATATAGATCATCACCGATACCTGCTTTAAGGATTTGAATAGGAATTTGCTTTCCTTCATAATCCATATATTGACTAATGTCTATTGCAGTTTCAAAGCTCGCTTTGTACTGCTCTGTCTTTGTTGAGCCAATAGTTTGAGAATAAGCTGAAATTGATACTAATAGTACCAATATAAGCATAAAAATAAACTTCTTCATATTATTTTTTTGAATCTCCCTTATGAGAGAATTTATCCAAACTATCTGCACCCATTCCTATTGCCGTAATCACCATTGCAGCATTTACTAAATCTGCTGATGGTGCAAAGTCTGCATGACTAAATGAGTTTAGCATCATTGTAATGAAGATGAATAATGCTCCGATTAGAGCTATTACTGGTTTGATGGAGGTGGACCCCCTCTCATCTTTGAAGAGGTCCACTAGCCATTCTTTAAAGCTACTTATGTTCATCGTATTTATCTTTTAAAAGACCACACTCTTGACACTCTAATTCTCCATCGTTGTCAGAATCACCCCACACGTGCTCGCATTGTCTGTGGGCGTGAAACTCGAACTCCAACTTCTCCATTTCTTGCTCATGCTCTTGGGCGTCTTTCGCCATCGCTTGATCATGCTCTTGTTGATCAGATGCTAATTCATGTTGTTGCTTGTTTTCAACTACAGCTAAATCTCTTGCTGCTGCTGCTCCTGCTATGAATGCATCTGGTATTAATGGAGTCACTGGCTTGTTAGTTTCTTTCATGTCGTTGGTATGTGACATTGATACTCCGTCCTCCTCGTCAGCTTTTTGGACTAACATTTTATCCTTATCTGAATCCGAGTAGTAGTAGTCAATGATCTTACCATAGCTTCCTATGAAGGCTCCTAACAATAGCATTAATAACTCTTTCCAAGCTGCTGCCATCGGAACTTGGAATAAAATTGCAGCAAAAATACCTGCTGTAATTAAAATGAACAAACCTAAAACCATGGCAGTAATATACCATCTTTTGTTCATTATATCTCTTAACAATTCTGCAAATTTAGTATTTGCGTTTAATTCCGCCATAATCTTTTATTTTTTATTATTACCACTTAGGAGCTTCCTCTTTGAACTCATCACCTTCTTTTTTCTTAGGCTTTGCTACTGGTTGTGCTGCTGCTGGTTGAGCTGCTGCAGGAACTGCTTTCTCTTTAATGATAACAGTTTTACCACCACTAGCTGCTTGTTGTTGAGCTTGGTTTTGAGTAATGTTGATTACCGGTGCTGGTGCTGATACAGCTGCTGCTGGTTCATCTCCTTCTCCTGTTAATTGTTTTGTTACGAAACCACCTACGCCTAAAGCGATTGTGCTCGCAAGTCCGATTAGGATGCTCTTTAATGATCCTCCTCCTGATTCTGATGCTGCTTCTTCTGCCATTTTTTTAATTAGTTGATAATGATTGGATATTTGACTTCTTTACCGTCTACATCAATAAATAGTAAGGTATAATAGTTTTTAGGTAAGTCTGATAGATTCAATACCTTCACTGTCTCTTCTGAGCTTGCTGTAAATCCCTCCTTCTTAGCTGGATCCTCTGATCCAAATGGTACTACCTGAAGTGAGTATTTAGCTCCAGGAGTTGTTAGGAACACTGCTGTTACAGTGCTCCCTTCTTGCTTGATTGATTTTACTGCTGTGGAAGTTGATTTTACACCTAGGTTAATAGCTGGTGTTGGTATCTCGTTCTCAAACTTAGTACAACTTATTGTAGTCAGCAATACTAATGTTGTATAAAATAATATTCTTTTCATATTAAAAATGGTTGTATCCCGTTAGTTTAATTTTATCTCTGTTTAAATTAATCTGTAACTGGTTTCCTTTTGAATCACTTGCATCCATTATTGGAGATACTTTGATTGATGTTAAAATGTCTACTCCATTTCCTATTGTTGAGAACTTCAACTTAAATGGTGTAGCAGTTCCTGTAATGGAAGTCTTATTATTTTGATCTAATGATCCGAACTTAACCACTCCTGTTTTTGAATTAACAAAGGTGTACCATGTATTTGGAACTTCATTCTTCAATTCCTCAAACTTTAACTTAGTTGGATCATATGTAAACTGGAACTGTAAACCTCCTAACTTAGCTCCTTTAGTATCAACTGTTACTGGAATCTCAATATTATTTGAAGTTACTACTGCGTTAGATAAACTTACATCTATTGATGTTGGATCTGCAACTGTTACATTCATTGTCTTAACTGTTGAGTTTGTTGCAATGCTACTCTTAGCGTTTGTTACTAATGTATTTGATCCGTTTGTATAATTCACCACTTGTGAGCTATGTGATCTATTTACATCACCCCAAACCATATACTTCAAATCTAAGATTGCATTTGTACCTAATTCTCCTGTTTTAAAGTATAGTGTAGGGTAAGTCAAAGTTCCCCAGTTAGCTGCCGTTAAAGATGTCCATGACTTATCATTAGATGTATTAAATGCAAACTCTACCTTAATTCCATAATCTCCACCTTGTATAAATCTTATAGATGATTGGAATACTGAAGTTGATACTGTTGCAAGATCTGAAGGAATTTTATAAGTAGCCCATGTTGCGTCTTGACTTACAAATTCTGCTGGTCCTGCATACAGGTCTAATAATTGAATACTCTTAATGCTTGATGGGTCTGTGTTACCAAACTTTCTCATATCAATTAGAACTTTACTTGTTCCTTGACTATAAGAATTTCTAGCTATAACACACCATTCTGTCTGTCCTGTTACAGTTGTTGCATCGGTTGATCTCCAAGTAGGAGCTGTTCTCCATCCGCCTGATCCTACTGTATATTGAGCAGGTAGCACATATAACGTATCCACTCCTGCTACCTGTGCAAGTAACTGAGGTAGATCACCTCCGTCTGTCACTCTATTTCTATTGATGTCCGCTGCGTATCTTGAATGTCCGGTACTCATAGCATTACCTGCTGATCCATCTAACCCCATGGAAGTAAATTCTTGTTGAGCTAAGGTGAAGTCGGAAATAGTAATTGCATTGTTATATACGTTATACATCTGATCCATGTCATGTGCTACAAATACTTGGTATACGTTATTAGCAGTTAGTAAAGATTGATTTATATCCACTTTACCATCTGATAGAATAGGGAATGCTTGTCCTCGACGAGTTAGTGAATCGACAAACATCACTCTCATAGCAGCTAAATTGTAGAGGTTACTATTAACATCTACTTTAGCAGTTACAAACTTACCTGCACTTTGATTCATTAAAATCTCAGTAGATAATTGCTCAAATTGATATGTTTCATCCTGTAAACCGTTTGCATTCCAACCTGCTACAAAGTTTAACCTAAAAGGATTAAACGATGTTGCTGTTGATGCAGTTTTAAGTCTTAATCTGATTATAAGAAATCTATCCCATCCTCCTGCATAAGGCATTCCATTTGGTGATGCCCATGTTAAAGTAGCTCTTATAATAGCATTAGGTCCTCCATTTGTATATGGGTATGATGTACTTCCAAACCTAACATTACCATTTGTGGATACTGCATTCTGTGCATTAGTATTAACGTATGAATATCCTGGATAGTTTTGCCAGTTTAAACTAATAGTTGATCCATAGGGAAGAATACCTCCATTACCACCAGTACCTGTATGGTTTATCGAGATGATATCAAAGTTGGAAACATCATATTGAAAATCAAACATTAACTGGCGTGTGGTTGTATTACCATTTCCATCAGCTTGAACAACTATATCAAATTGATCTCCTCTACTAATAGGTTGACCATTGATGTTGTTGAGAACTCTTGTGTCTTGCAAACGCATCTTGATCGGATTCTGACCAAAAGATGTTAAACTCACGAAGGTGAGCAAAGCCATTAAAAAGTATTTCATGTTTTTTTAGAATAGTTTTGCGACAACCGAAACGCATGTCTTCTTGACAGCATTTCTCACAATTGCAGAACTAAACTTTCCATCCGAGGCGATGACACCAGTCGATGAGACAATTTCAGTTGATTGATCAATTACGCTAACATCTTTAAGAACTTTTCCATTTTCTGAAACTTGTCCTCTCATTTTGATAACCACTGCATTCTCATCGTTATGGAAGACTGAGAGATTTGATTTTGTTTGTTCGTAGTCAAAATAGTTTATTTCTAGATCCACAACATAATCAGCATCCCATCTGTCCTCTACTAGCTCAAAGCCTTTATCTTGTAAAGCTTCTTCCAAAACATTTTTAACTCCTAAACTTAATTGCTTATTATTAGATAAGGCTCCTATCTTTACATTATTCAAAATATCATTCACATATACTTTCTTAGAATCTGTAAATAAAGATCCTGCAAATGATAGAAACAATATAAAAAGAAAAATCCTCAACTTAGAATAATTAAATTACTTTCCTAAATAAATAGTTGGTAATTCTTTTATCCTAAATTGAGGATGAAGTTTGTAAGATTAAATCTTACTTTGTAGCTGCAGTGTCTACTTTAGCTGTTGAATCAACTTGTACCGAATCTGCTTTAACTGCTGTAGAGTCTACTGAAGTAGCTTCTTTTTTAGATCCACATGATGCTAATGCTACGATTGCGAAAATTGCGATTACTTTTTTCATTTTACTTTTTGTTTTATTAATAATTTATTTACTATATAATATGGACTTAATTGTACTTGTCTCCAACCTCTTTCTCTAAAATATTGAGAAATTTATTAGATGCTGTAGTATCCTTTTGATCTAACAACATCAATGCTTGTTCGTAATCAAGTAACTCCTGCTGCTGTATCTTAGTTTGAAAAATCAAACTATCCTTCTTAGCATTCTCTACAGTTTTCATTCTTTGGATAGTCTTATCTTGCTCATAAATGACAAGAATAAGAGCTCCTGCAGTAACTAACCTTAAAACTCCATTTATATAACTTTTCATTTTCTACTCCACTTTTTCTTCTGATCTTCCGTCCAAGCTCTGAATGAATAATCCTCACGATCGTAATCATTTACAATTGTCTTAGGATTAGGTATTTCAGTATCTTCGTTATAGAATAACTTTCTCACTGCTTGCTTGATACCTTTTCTAACATGTCTCCAATATAATGTAGATTTTTTCTCATTTCTTGGTGAATCTCTTACTACTGGTTCTCTCTTACTTCTGCTCATCTTTTAATGCTTTAAGTTCTTCTGGTAACATATCTTCATTCACGTGTCCACATTTTGAACATGCTAAGATTTGGAATGGATGTAATGTATCCATTGGACTACCTGTTAAGAACTTTGAAGTCTTACGTAAAATAAATGCTGGTATAAATACCTCATTTTGACATTCGTCACATACTACCTCTGTAGTATCTTTGATGTTGATTCTAATTGTTTGCTCTTGTGCTTGCATAAACTTATCCGTTATATTCGAAATCTAAAATTTGACCTACTAAATCACTTCTGTGATTCTCCTTTAATTTAATCCATTCAATACCTTTTATCTTCTTAGATAAATCGATAGCATAACTTAATCCGTTGTAGCTATCTTTGATATCTTTTTGCTCGTTATCCCCATTTACAATAATCTTTCCAGTTTTACCTAAACGTGTTAAGATTGCAAGCATTTCTGCTTTTGTTAGATTCTGAGCTTCTTCCACTACTAAAATATCATCAATGGTCTTACCACGAATGAATTGTACTGGGTACGCTACAATCTTCTCATCCTTAACAAGTGCTTGGATCTTTACTTTATCGTAGCACTTTACTAAGTTTTCTTGAAATGCCTCTAAATAGGGATTAAACTTCTCTTCCAATGCTCCTGGAAGGAATCCCAAAGAGTTACCTACCTCGATAGTAGCACGTGTCACATATAAGTGATCACATTGTTTCTTCATTAAAAAGTCTAATGCAGTTGCTGCACAAACTAAACTTTTACCTGAACCTGCTCTACCTGTTACAATAACTATTTGGTTCTCAATGATCAGCCTCTTGGCTTCTTTTTGTTCGTCATTCAGGGTCACATTATATTTGATCTCCTGCTTACGTTCTCGGTTTGGTTCTCTCATAAACTTATTTTAGCCTCTTGGTGATAAATATAACCTCTCATATCTTCTTCCTAACTTATTCATTTTTTTAGGAATGTAATAATGAGGTCTTCTATCATGCCCTGATGGACCCAAGACTAATACACAACTACTTAAACTAATTACTGCCAATAAAAATAATAGTAATTTTTTCATAATTTTAATTTTTTGTGGAGGTGCGGGTATTCGAAACCCGGTCCTACAAAGTAAACTTAATACTAGCTTATCACACGTTTAGTACTGCCGAAGCTGCACCCTAATGGGATCGAATGGTTAGTTCAATCATTCCACCAATCCATTTTAAGTTTGGATAAACTCACTTGCTCCCAGTCCGGATTTAATAAGGCGATCGAGAATCCTTAGTGTAGTTCTGTTCCTAGGTTACACACCCGACGAGATTAGGCTGCTACAGCGTAATCAAAAGACTCCATCCATGCCATAGCATCTTCAAAAGTCATCGTAGATAATTCTACTTTGTTTGCACTTATTGTTCTGTTCAGATTTAAAGACATCTATAACAATCTGTCTACGTGTAGTATTAAACTTCTCAGTGCAGTCAAAAGCCTGTCACCCCCATATTTAATCTTTTTTTTCTTCCTGAAGTTTTTTAAGCTTCAGATAGGTCCTAAGCAACTCTCTCTTAATGTAGATTCTCCACTGCTTAAATGTTAAACCCTTATCCATACTCTTTTACGTTGATCTATAATAAATAGTTTTGTGAGTATAGATTCTTGTTAATAATTTGATAATATACTTATTTAAACTTTAAAATTGAATTATTCTATAAAACATATACTTATTTTTATACTTATAGTATTTATTTTTGAAATCAATTCATTTAAACTATCAAACAAAAAATGAAAACATCAATCATTACAGCCCTTTTATTAGTTGGTTCTTTAATATCAGTTAAAGCAGCTGATGGAACAACTATCACTCAAATTGGTAGGTTAGGCTTTGCAGTAGCTGCTTCTCCTAAATCTTCGAGTGTTTTAATCTATGACTCTAATAATAATCTTGTTCACCAAGAGTATTTGTCTTCAAACAAACTATTTAAATTAGATAGTTTAAATGATGGTAAATACATCATTAAAGTTTTAGATTCACGAAGAAATCCTATTGAGGTAAAATCTTTTGAAATCAAAAGTGAAACTAAAAAGGATCTAATCGTTCTTAACTAATTAAAAGGGCCTCTTTTAGAGGCCTTTTTTTTTGTTCTGTGATTCTGTTTGGATTCGAACCAAAGGCCTACTGCTTAGAAGGCAGTTGCTCTATCCAGCTGAGCTACAGAACCATTGTGGACCAGGGGAGTTACGATATCCCGACCTTCGAATTATGAGTTCGCTGCTCTTCCTCTGAGCTACAAGTCCGTTTGAGAGACTTCGGGTCTTTCAGGGTTACTGGTGATGGGTGCAGGATTTAAGTCGTACTACTAACCCTTTTTCAAACCTTAGCCTCATAAGCCCATCACTACAGCTTCACTGTCTCTCAATGTTTTAGGAAAGTAGAAGATGGGTGCGTGGACATCTACTTTTACGATTGGCATTTCTAACCGTTAGGCCCCTATGAGCAAATTCCAATCAACCTAATTTCCTACCTAATCTCCAACCTTCCGGGATAGGTGTGTCTTTTTTTATTTTTTTATTTTCCACTTCGTTGGTTATCCAGCAAGTTCCAAATTGAGAATTTGTTTCCCCTCTCCCATAATCTCTCTTTATCTCTTTCATCTTCTCAATAGTTTCGGGTTTATGTGTCTTTCCTCCAAAAAAACCTTTACCTACATATAAAGGTACTCTTCCATTTTGATAACTTTTACGTAACCCGTTTGATACCTTTTTACCAAACATTGATAACCATTCTGGATTTTCTAAATCTTTTTTTCTCTTTTCTACTGCAGCGGCTCTACCTAATCTCAGAATTTCGTCTGTAAATCCACCAAAGCCCCCTACTTTTAGATTCATACACTCTTCTTTTGCTATCTCCTGAAGATTTACTACTTCTTTCTCTCTTGCTGCTAGCTCTTCTCTCGAGTTATAATATTCAAGAATCTCAATAGAGTGGTTCTCCTTACCATACTTATTTATTGATCTTCTTAGCAAGGTTCCAGATCCTAAGTATCCATCATTCAAATCATCTGTTGAATGCATTCCTATGTAGTATCTACCACTCAATAGGTTAGTTGTTTTGTAAATGTAATGGTACTTCTTTCTTGTACCATAGTCTTTTTTTGCCATAATGTAATTCCTTTTATATAAATATTAGGAAATTACAAAAACAGCATCTGGTAGAGGGTATCAGATTTGAACTGATGGAACCGTTCCCGATTCGGCAACTTAGCAAATTGCTGGTTTAAGCCACTCACCCAACCCTCTATTATTCTAAATCTTCGTTAATGAAGCTTCCATCTTTCCGGCCTTAACTCCTTCATTGTAGCCCTTTTGATACTCCGTAGATAATCTCATTGACTCTTCCAATAAGAGTTCCTCCTTTGCATATCTAATAGTTGGATCTACTATTCCAGCAGCAATTAGCAAATTTGCATTCCTAAAGCTATCGTAATTAGCTTCTATCTTTTTTAATAACTTCTGTACTGGTGTCTTAGATGGCGTACTCATGAACTTGTTTTTGTGGTGGAAATGCTTCTGCGAATTTAAAATTTCTATACTGCTCAATGAATTGTTTATTTCTTTCATTGGTAGCTTCATCCCATAAGATAGAAGCCTGTACATACTGTGCCCATTCGTTGAAGGACATCTTAGTTTGAAAATTGCTTACTTTAACTCTTAATTCGTTTGTCATACCTTTATTGTTTTCTTACTATAGTATGGGCTGATTACTCAATTCGTCCAACTCCTCTAAATCTTTTTACATACTTTGGTTCATCTATTGATGAAATCTTTACTCCCTCAGCAGAATTTGCTGCATGTAAAAATCTTTCATCTCCAATATAGATACCACAGTGCCAACCAGTTGGGGAGTCAGGACTTCTAAAGAACATGATATCTCCAGGCTGCATTGCTAACTTAGGAATTTTTTTTGCTCGTCTCCATTGAGCTTGTGCATTGTTTCCTATTTTAATTCCAAACATTTCTTTGTAGAATCTTTTAGTTAGTTGTGAACAATCTATACCTCTCTCAGTATGTCCACCTAATCTATACTTTCTTCCTACCCAAGTTTTAGCAAACTGCTGTATATTCTCATAAGGTGTCTTAGTGGTATCCATTTGTGCTGTTGCACTAAATGAAATTAGTAGTAATAATATAATTTTTTTCATTCTACTCTTTTTATATGGTGATCAAACTCAAAGCCAGAGGCTATTGGTTGATAGTACATCTTTCTAAGGACTTCCTTTATTCCGATAGGATATAATCCATTACCATCCATTCCTACATCCATCATCTTACCTTTACCCATTTTCTTGTTTGAGGGTAAGTGAACATGACCATGTAAATGGATCACTCCATCATTCATCTTATTCCAGGACATGATAGGATAATGCATTAGAACAAACTTTGCTTCAAATGATCTATTATCGCTACCTAACTTATCTGTCCCTTTTTTCTTAACTTCTAACTCTAAGTACTGGTGTACTGAGGTGAATATGCTTCTAATCCCTTCACGATCTCTCTCGATGTGATGGTCATGATTACCAAGAACTAAGTGGATATTCTGACAGTTGATCCTACTACGAAACTCTTCAATACGCTCAAACCCTCCAAATGACCAATCTCCTAAGTGTATAAGGATGTCATTTTGCCAAACCATTGAGTTGATACCATTGACAATACGATCGTTCATCTGATCTAAATTCTCAAAGTCACGAGTGATGTCATCGGCATCAACCCAATTAGTTACCCCCCTACAGATATTCTTGTGCATATAATGCGTGTCTGAGGTGAAGTATAGGTGTTGGTTTGGTTCAAGCGTTATTTTCATTTTATAACCGAGCTATTTTGGCTCCTTTAAATTTTGCGTGTTTGTCGTGACGTCCTATTAGAATATCGACTCTTTTTCTAAATCGCTTGTTAGTGACATCTCTTACTATATAAACTCCAGAATATTTTCCAATACCTGTGATCCGAACTCTGGATCCAAATTTATACTTTCGTTTTAGATCCCTGCTGAGTGCTACGATCCTTCGTGTGTTTCTGGTTATCTTGTAACCACTTGCTGTAATTTTTGGCGTTGAGTCTGTTTGTGATCTCGAAGCCGAATAAGTTGTAACAGTGACTGTGTCAGCTGCATTTACTCCAAAACTGATTGCTAGACATAAAATTATTTTTTTGATCATAATTTTTCTGTTTTCGTGTACCCTTCAACCATTCTCACAATAACCTTTATTTTTACTTTACTTTAATCTTTTTTGCTGTGGAGGCAGGATTCGAACCTGCACGGGGCAATTAGGTAAAGGACATTTATGCTTGCAAGCTGGTGGTCAACCCCTGTATCCTTACTTTATTTCGTTATCCCCCTCCAAGAGACAATTGGAGACGTCTGCCTAGCGTACGCTTTCCGCCACCCCACAGTATAGTTTACTCTTTTATAAGTATGGGGAGAATTTCTCCTCCCCACAACTTTTTTTTTAGAACATGCCCTGAGGTACTTCATCCTCAGATTTTTTTTCCTTCTTATTGAAGATGACACTTTCAGTTGTTAGGATAGTTCCTGCTACTGATACCGAGTTCTCCAATGCTAAACGTGTTACTTTGACTGGATCTAATAATCCTGACTCACGTGCATTGACTACTTTCTCTAATTTGGCATCATAAGTGTAGAAGTCCAACTCTGATCTTAATACATCTGCTAAGATTGGGTATGGGTTATCAATACCTGTATTCTTTAAGATGGTTAAGAATGGAGCATAACAAGCTGCTTTGATAATTGACTTCGCAAGTGTCT
>Ga0222712_10000970_pt1 | contig 36560 bp, 31 predicted proteins | sample C33_657DmetaG_FD_165043 | JGI IMG/M metagenome (GOLD analysis project Ga0222712, IMG submission 165043) | Estuarine water microbial communities from San Francisco Bay, California, United States - C33_657D | ecosystem: Environmental > Aquatic > Marine > Unclassified | place: USA: California... | reverse complement strand
TACAGCCATACACATTATGGGGTCGAATAATACACCAGTCTAATCCATGCTGCTCTCCAGCTACTTGCACATCCATTTCGCAGGCATATTTTGCAATACCATAAGGGTCTACCGGTTTAGGTAAATCATTTTCATTGAAAGGAGGTTTGCCTTCACCATAAACCGCCATACTCGAAGTAAATACAATTCGTTTTACATCATGCGTAATGCAGGCATTAATAACGTTAGCCGTAGCCACCACATTATTGGTGTAATTGTATCTGCGAATAAAAGGACTTAATCCTTCTGCCGCATAAGCCGAAAAGTGATATACATACTCTACTTGATGGGAAGAAAAAATACCGTTTAAATCATCCGAAGCTAAATCTGCTTTGTAAAAAATAACTCTTGAATCAATATGCTCCTCATATCCACCACTTAAATTGTCGATGCCGATTACTTTGTATTCAGGTTTGTTTTCCACTATCCATTTTGCTAGTCTAGAGCCTAGCAACCCTGCCACACCGGTAATAACTACTGATTTCATCGAAAATTTTTAGTTGGGTATTGATTTAAAGCCATGAGAAATGCCTCTAAGTAGTGATTTAAGCTTACCTATCCGCCTTCTGAGTGCAAAATAAAGCATATTGCTTAAATAATAGGAAAATAAAGTGAGAAATGTGGTGGGCCATTGATACCATTTGGTCCAAATTTTTAGGAACCAAATATGGTTGCGGCTATTGAGGTAGTGGACAAAAGGGCTAGCATAGCCTTCTTTTCCCTTTACCTTGGTTTTATTGGAGCTGCCAGCTATATGATAAATGACAGATTGTGGATGAAATAGCAATTGATAGCCCTTAGAACGAATTCTGAAGGAAAGATCGGCGTCTTCATAGTAGATAAAAAAGGCTTCATTCAGTAAACCCACCTCTTTTAAAATGGAAGTTTTGGTTAAAAAAGCACATCCAGTAATCCAATCTACCACTTGAAACTGACTCTGTAAAGCACCGGCCTTAAGCTGGTATCTTTTGGAATAAGGCCAGCCTAGCCAAGGCAAATAATATGAACCACCATTCCAGATTTTGGCTCTATCATGATTAAAGAAAATTTTAGGTTGGATAGCACCTACAGAAGGGTGACTTTCCATATACTCAACTAATTTGGATAAAAAATCAGGCTCAACAAAAACATCATTATTCAACATCATGGCATAAGGAAAATCATGTTGAATAGCATACTCAAAACCTCGGTTATTGCCCGCTGCAAAACCTTCATTAGTAGCAGAAGCAATCAGATTGATATGAGGAAAATTCGCTTTTAAAAGATTACCAGACCCATCCATCGATCCATTGTCTACTAAGATGATTTCAAAATTTGGATAATCGCATTGCTGAAGAGATTGAATACAATTAGAACTGTGATCGTAACTATTCCAATTTAATAAGATAATACCAACCTTAGGGTGCATGCAATGATTTTTTATTAGTAAAAACCAGGTAAATCAATAAACAAATGCTCTCAATAACTAAAGGATACCAACCTAAGGATTGATGATCTGTAAAGAGTACGAATAAAAACGAAATTAGGAAAGTTATGGTTAAAATGATCATTGAAATAATAAATAAGGTACGGTGTCTTTTTTCGAGCAATAAGGTTAATACATTATTGGCATTTAATGCCATCATTAGAGGAGCAAGACTAAACATCTTCACAAACATTTCGGTGGTAGGGTCGTCTTTTTTAGTGATCAGAAATACGATCCATTTTGCTCCAAAAAAAAGCACCAATGCTCCTGTTCCAAATAAAATACCATACATTTTTTGAAGCGTCTTTTTAAATTCAAACCATTGAATAGGCGATTGATAAAATAGTCTTGCAGCCTGAGGGTAAATTGCACTTGAAACAGAAGATATTAATTGCCTGAATACCCCTAACAATTTATCAATTAAAGCATACATCCCCAAGGTATTCGCTGACACGTAATTAGCCACAGTAAATAAAAACACCGACTGCTGCAGCGATACGGCAGTTCCATTGAACATGATATAAAAATTTTCCTTAGCTAAATGGATCAATGATTTTTTGGAAGGCATCATCAATTGAAGCGACTCCTTGCCATGAATGTAAAAGCAAATAAAAATATAATATACCACTACCGGAATCCCCAATAGCGCGTTAACCCAAGCAGCAGGCTGGCTTTGCAAGGGGATGAATAAAATTAAAAGCAATACAATGATTTTCACAGCTATATTTCCCCAGCTGATCCACTGAATTTTTTCTTTCCCAATTAAAAAATACAAAGGGTTAATAATCTCAGATAGTATTAATGGAATAGCGCCTATCCAAACCCAGATTGACATGTCGGGATGCAGAAATAGCATTAAGCCAATAACAGGAAGAAATATTGCCGAAGCTAAAAATCTAAAAATTAAAATTTTGTAAAAAAGCTTTGATAAAAAAACTTTGTCTTCTGTATTAGCTGCTACATCTTTGATGGCAGTCTGACTTGTTCCGTAGTTAGAAAAATTTGAAATAAAATTAGCAAAACTTGCTGCTAAAGCAACCTGACCAAAAGTAGCAATACCATATTTTCTGGTAATAATTGGAATGACTAATAGTTGAAGGGCAATACTGGCGGCTTGAAATATGCCTAGATTAAAAAAATTATGTAAGATGGGGGCAAACGACCAGCGTTTTAGCTGATTCATAATTAAAAATATTTGTAAGCAGTGATTTTCAAATCATCAATCGACCAGCTTTTTTCACAGACTGCTGCAAAGGGTTGCAATGCATCGCTAAGAGAAAGTTCAAATGTATCACTGGCGTGACCAAAACTTTGTACAATCTTATATAGTGAAGTCCCATTAGTAGAATCTTTCCATGCACATCGACCAGGAAGTTTAATATCTATTGCATTACTATAAGTTGGATTGTCAGCAGCTGGATACCAATGAGGATAGGATTGTTTGGAGGCTAACTGGTTAGCGAAAGTGGTCAAAAATCTAGTGTTGCCATCATACTTCATTACAAATAAATCGGGCACACCATTCGAAGCTTTTGTATTTCCCTGCCAACCATCATGGATGTATAAGTCAAATGAAATTTCAAGCACATTATGATCAGGAATTTTTCTTGTTTTAAATATAGCAGCATTGTTATTGAAAGGACCTAAAACTTTTGAGCCATTAAAATCAAAAATCTTGCTTGTGGTAACTGGGCCGTAGAAGTCGAAAATTTTTACCGTCTGCTGTCCCAAACGCTCGAAGTCATTTTCATATACCACGTCTGTTTTGGTTAGTTTTTTAGTACAGCCATTCAATACCACCAACATCATTAAAATTGGGAGTAGGTATAAAAAGGAAGGACTAAAAATAAATTTCCTCATATTACGGTTTAAAAAAAGTAAAATTAGCGAAAAATAGTTAACCTTGCATTGATTATCATTGAATTGAATTTGTATATGATCAAATTTGCAAGAGAAATTAAATACCGATTATTTAGCTATTTAGAAAGCCTACGTTATAGAGGGAAGGATAATCGGGAGACCTTTCAGAAAATCTATCAAAATAGACTTTGGGGAGATAGTGCACAGCAATTTTATTCAGGTCCAGGTTCTCATGATGTAAAAGTGGTAGATCCTTTTGTCAATAGTGTGCTTACTTTTTTGAAGTCATTACCTAATGCGCCCATTGTAATAGATCTTGGTTGCGGTGATTTTAATGTGGGGAGTAAGTTATTACCGGCTTGCCAATTATACATTGCTTGTGATGTAGTGCCTGAGTTAATAGAACATAACAAGGTCAAATTTGCCAATAATTCCATCGATTTCCGTTGTGTTGATATTGTCAAAGACGAATTGCCAAAAGGTGAAGTAGTCATCATTCGTCAGGTATTGCAACATTTGTCTAATGCCGATATCGCGCTAGTCTTACCTAAATTGGCTGCTTTTAAATACGTAATTATTACTGAGCATATACCCGTTGGCAACTTCGTTCCCAATCTAGACAAACCCTCTGGCCTAGGAATTAGAATGCACAATGGTTTAAAAAAAGATAGTGGTGTGGTCATCACTGAGCCGCCCTTTCATTTCAAAGCTGCGAATGTCCAAACCCTTCAAACTACCATTTGTGAAGATCAAAGTCAATTGGTAACCTGGCTGTTTAAGATTTGATGTATCGGAGATCAAATTCTAAATTGGTTTTATCGGTTTTGAAAGCGTCTAAACCTGAATTGAAAATAACAAATGAGCATAATACTCCCCTAAACTTCTAAACCCGAATTTAAAAGGACGAACCTCCCTAATACTCGCCTAAACTTCTAAACCCGGGTTAAAATGGACAAACAAGTATTACAAGCGTCTAAACTCGAATTGAAAATAACAAATGATTAAAATACTCCGCTAAACCCAAGTTAAAAAGAACAAATGAGTATAATATTCGCCTAAACCCCAGTTCACAAATACCCATCTTCATAAATCCAAGCTCCCAACTTTATTTAATTTAATCGCAAAGGATTGATATTTTTGCCCTAATATAAAGACAATAAAAATGCATTCTATTCTTGTTACCGGCGGTGCTGGATTTATAGGTTCTCATTTAACTAGGTTATTTGTAACTAAATATCCGCAATACAAAATTGTAAATATTGACAAGCTTACTTATGCGGGTAACCTTGAAAACTTACAAGATATTGAAGCTGCTCCCAACTACCAATTTGTAAAAGGAGATATTACCGACCTCCCTTTGCTTAAAAAATTATTTGAGGAACATCAGTTTTCAGCCGTATTGCATTGCGCTGCTGAAAGTCATGTGGATCGATCGATCACTGATCCTCTTGCATTTGTAACCACCAACGTAATGGGCACAGGCGCACTGTTGCAGACCGCTAAGGAATACTGGAAAAATGATTTTACTGATAAAATATTCTACCATATTTCAACAGATGAAGTATATGGCTCTTTGGGTACCGAAGGTTTTTTTACTGAAGAAACTCCCTACGATCCACGCAGTCCTTATTCTGCATCCAAAGCTTCTTCTGATCATTTGGTGCGGGCATTTTATCACACCTATCATTTGCCGGTAAAGATTTCTAACTGTAGCAATAACTATGGTCCTTATCATTTTCCAGAAAAATTAATTCCGCTTTGCATTCATAATATCATCAATAAAAAACCTTTACCAATCTACGGAAAGGGTGAAAATATAAGGGACTGGCTTTTTGTAGAAGATCATGTACGCGCTATTGATGTAATTTTTCACAATGGAAAAATTGGTGAGACCTACAATATTGGCGGCCATAATGAATGGACGAATATTGACCTGGTAAAAGAGTTGTGCAAACAAATGGATAAAAAATTAGGTCGCAAAGAAGGCGAATCGGCTGAGTTAATTACCTACGTTAAAGACCGTGCGGGCCATGACTTACGGTATGCCATAGACGCAACTAAATTAAAAAATGAATTGGGTTGGCTACCTTCTCTACAGTTTGAAGAAGGTATCTCCAAAACCATTGATTGGTATCTTGCCAATTCAGAATGGCTGAAACGTGTTACTAGTGGCGACTATCAGGGGTATTATGCGGAGCAGTATGTTGCGCGTTAGTTTGGTTGTTCGAATTATGTAGGACCACCAATAATTATACTCGCCTAAACCCGAAATGAAAACAACAAAAAAGTATTATACTCGCCTAAACTCTAAATTATAAAAGCAATGAAAGGTATCATCCTCGCAGGCGGATCTGGAACAAGACTTTATCCCATCACGATGGGGATTAGTAAGCAGTTGATGCCGATATACGATAAGCCAATGATTTATTATCCGCTTAGCACATTGATGCTGGCGGGAATAAAGGAAATTTTAATCATCACTACACCGGATGACCAGTCGCAGTTCATGCGTTTATTGGGAGACGGATCCCAGTGGGGCTGCAGTTTTTCTTATGCAAAGCAAGAAGTCCCTAATGGTCTTGCGCAGGCCTTTGTGATAGGTGAAAAATTTATAGGCAATGATAGCGTGGCCTTGGTATTGGGAGATAATATTTTTTACGGAAGTGGCTTTAGTAAATTATTGCAGCAGTCTGCCAATCCTGATGGGGCGGTAATTTTCGCCTATCCAGTAAGTGATCCTGAGCGATATGGGGTAGTTGATTTTGATACTAATCGCAATGCACTCAGTATTGAAGAAAAACCGGCGCATCCTAAAAGTAATTTTGCAGTACCGGGCTTATATTTTTATGATAATGAGGTGGTGAATATTGCAAAAAATATTCCTCCGAGTCCGAGGGGTGAATATGAAATAACGGATGTGAATAGAATCTATTTAGAAAATAAAAAATTGAAAGTGGGTGTCTTGGATAGAGGCTTTGCTTGGTTGGATACTGGTACTTTCGAGTCGCTCAATGATGCGAGTGAATATGTGCGGGTGATAGAGAAAAGACAGGGTTTAAAAATTGGCTGTCCTGAGGAAATCGCTTGGCGAGTGGGATTCATTTCAAAGGATCAGTTGCAGGTGCTTGCAGAAAATTTGCGTAAAAGTGGCTACGGAGAATATTTGTTGCGGATTGCTAAGTAAACTGAGTTTTTTTACAATCAGTAGAAATAATATAATTACAGACCGGTCTAAGTGACCGGTTTTTTTATTGAAAAATCTTTGATCAAAGGCCATTTTTGAAGTAAAAACCATTTCTGTTACAAGTTTTTGCATTTTTTAGTGATAATTTTAAACAAATCCTGATCAATCTTGTAATACTATTAATAATTTAAGCTCAATGGACTTCTTTACGATTAAGGATCTTGAAAATATATCTGGAATTAAAGCGCATACGATTCGTATATGGGAACAGCGGTATGAATTTTTAAAGCCCAATCGAACAGATACCAATATTAGGTGCTATACCAATGAAGACTTAAAGAGGGTTTTAAATATTGCCTTACTCAATAAGTATGGTTTCAAGATTTCGCATATTGATAAGATGAACGAAGGGGAGAGAGAGGAAAAAATTCGTTCTCTAAGCGACCAAAAGGCCCAGTATGAAAGGGTGGTAAATGATTTGGTAAAGTATATGATTGATGTGAATGAAGGGATGGTGGAGAAAATATTGGAAGATCATATTCAACAAATTGGGGTTGAGCAAACGATTACCAAAGTGATTTTTCCATTCATGGAAAAAATTGGTATTCTTTGGGTGACTAATCATATCAACCCTGCTCAGGAACATTTGGTGAGTAATTTAATCAGACAAAAATTGATTGTTGGAATTGATAAAGTAGAGAGTGAGGTAAAGGTGAATAAGTCAGTCATACTTTTTTTACCAGAAGGTGAATTTCATGAATTGGGACTACTTTTTGTCTGTTATTTATTAAAAAGAAAGGGAATTTATCCTATTTATTTAGGAACTAATATGCCGCTTAAAGATGTGCAATACCTGGTAAACTTCAAGAAGCCAGATTATATATATTCCCATTTAACCTCAGTAGGGAAAAACTTTAGTTTAGATAAGTTTATTGCTGATATCACTAAACAAATTACTTCTACCCCCATTATTATTTCTGGTTTTTTGACCAGTGGCTATGAAAAGGAACTGCCCCAACAAATTCAATTGAAAAAAAGTCTGGGGGAAGTAATGGAATTTTTAGCAGGCTTATAATCGCCTTAACAACACCATTCCATATTTTAAAAAAAGACGAAAATTGACCAAAATATGGTCATTTTTCGTGAAAAACCCTTGTTTTTTGTCAAAAAATGGGCAAAAACCAGTATTTCTAATTTTTAATAAATCTGCATTTAGAGACTTAGATCACCTCTTTTGTTTAATTATTTAATAAAAAAAGTTAAACAAAAATTTGATGGCTTGGATCATTTTGTTTAATTTTAGGGTATTAATAATTAAACAATATTTTATGTCGACCGTCGAATTCAATGAGTTGTTATTGAATAACACTGAATTTTTAAAGCCTTTTGCAGTTACTTTAACCAGAGATAACGAAGTGGCAAAAGATCTTTTGCAAGAAACCATGTATCGTGCCCTCATCAATAAAGAAAAATACAATGTGGGTACCAATATCAAAGCATGGTTGTACACCATCATGCGTAATATTTTCATTAATAACTATCGCCGCAAATCCAAGCAAAGCACTATTTTTGATAACAGTCCGAATGATTTTTTATTGAATTATAATCAAGTCACCACTGCTAATTCAGCGGAAGGGTCATTGAAAATGAAGGATATGGAATTTGCTATTCATCGACTTCCTGAGATATTTCGTAATCCTTTTGTGCTTTATTTTGAAGGATATAAATATCATGAGATTGCAGATTTATTGACTGAACCTTTAGGTACAATAAAAAGCAGAATTCACTTTGCAAGAAAAATTTTGAGAGGACAACTCAGTAGATTTTAATTCAGTAAAAGAAAGAAGAGGTAATAATGGCTTTTTTTGCTATTTTTAGCAGAGTTGCTTTCTAAATTAAATGCCATTAAATTTTTAAATTATCTAATTTTCTGAAAAACTAATCTTCATTTCTTTTTTATAAATCTTGAAAAAAGTCGTCATTATAGGAAGCGGATTTGCAGGACTCTCTGCAGCATCATTCATGGCCAAGGCAGGTTGGGACGTAACTGTTTTAGAAAAAAACGCCACCACCGGAGGAAGAGCTAGATTATTATTGGCAGATGGATTTACATTTGATATGGGACCTAGTTGGTATTGGATGCCCGAAGTTTTCGAAAGATTTTTTAATTGCTTTGGTAAAAAAGTAAGTGATTATTACCAACTCGAAAGATTAAACCCATCCTACAGAGTTTACTGGCCCGATGACAGCATGGATATACCAGCTGACTATAACGAACTAAAATTATTGTTTGAAAAAACAGAACCGGGATCTGGTGTACTACTTGATAAATTTATGCAGGAAGCTGCATTTAAATATGAAGTGGGTATCAATAAATTAGTACACCAACCAGGACAATCTTTATTGGAATTTGCTGATTGGGAATTACTAAAAGGCGTTCTTAAGTTAGATGTTTTTAATTCTATCAAACAACATGTGGGTAAGCATTTCAAACACCCTAAATTAAGAGAGCTATTAGAATTTCCTGTATTGTTTTTAGGGGCTCTTCCACAAAATACTCCGGCCTTATACAGTCTGATGAATTATGCAGACATAAAATTAGGCACATGGTACCCAAAAGGCGGCATGTTTAAAATAGTGGAGGCTATGACCACTGTGGCAAAAGAATTAGGTGTCAAATTTTATTGCCATCATGATGTCACAGAAATTAAAATTGAAAATGGTGTTGCTACTAAAGTGCTAGCAAAAAAAATAGATGCAGAAACGGCTATTCAAACCTTTCATGCTGATGTAGTCATTGGAGGAGCAGATTATCATTTTGTTGAAACCAAACTCTTAGAACCTAAATACCAATCTTATTCTGAAAAATATTGGAACAAAAGAGTAATGGCTCCTAGTTCATTGCTTTACTATGTAGGCTTGAATAAAAAATTAAGTAACGTATTACATCATACCTTATTTTTTGATGTTAGTTTTGATGTGCATGGAAAGGAAATTTACACCGATCCGAAATGGCCGACCACTCCTTTGTTTTATGTCTGTACGCCCTCTGTAACAGATAATACCGTAGCGCCAGCAGGTGGCGAGAATTTGTTTTTTCTAATACCTGTAGCCAGTGGTTTGGAAGGCGATACCGAAGAATTAAAAGATCGTTATTTTGATCAAATAGTTACTCGTTTTGAAAATAGAACAGGTCAGCAATTAAAAGATTCCATTGTTTTCAAAAAATCTTTTTCTGTCAGCGATTTTAAAAGTGATTATAATTCATTTAAAGGCAATGCTTACGGTTTAGCGAATACGTTGATGCAGACAGCTATTTTAAAACCGAGTTTGAGAAGTAAAAAAGTGAGTAATCTTTTTTATACAGGTCAATTGACAGTACCTGGTCCTGGTGTGCCACCTAGTTTGATTAGTGGAGAAGTGGTTGCTAAGGAAGTAATTAAAAATTATAGTTAAATAGTATTTTTAAGAATAATTAATGTTTGAAAGATGCTATCAATCGTATTCTTTGTAAAAAAGTAAAAATAAATGATTAACCTTTTTCATGAATTGAGTCAGCAGTGTAGTAAAGAAACTACCGAACGCTATAGTACTTCCTTCAGTAGTGCCATTAAATTATTGCATCAAGATTTGAGAGGTCCTATATTTAATATTTATGGCTTTGTTCGCTTTGCGGATGAGATTGTCGATACTTTTCATGAATATAATAAGGCGGAATTATTAGCAGAATTCAAACGCGATACATACGCAGCTATCGAAAGAGGGATTAGTCTTAACCCCATCCTACAAAGTTTTCAACTTACCGTAAATAAGTTTTCCATCTCCCATGAATTGATAGAGGCGTTTTTTGTAAGTATGGAAATGGATCTTGATAAAACTTCCTATAATAGCCAAGGCTACAAGCAATACATTTATGGTAGTGCCGAAGTGGTAGGCCTAATGTGCTTATATATTTTTTGCGAAGGTGATCAAACTAGATATAACGAACTAAAACCTGGTGCTCAATCACTAGGAGCTGCCTTTCAAAAAGTAAATTTTCTTCGTGATGTAAAAGCAGATTACGAACAATTGAGTAGGACTTACTTTCCTGGAGTAGATTTTAATAATTTTACTCCCTCAATGAAGCTGCAAATTGAAGAAGATATTGCCATAGATTTTGCTGCTGCTTATGATGCAATTTTAAATTTACCCGTTAAAGCAAGATTTGGTGTATACGTAGCGTACAAATATTATTTATCACTTTTTAAAAAAATTAAAAAGGCAAACCCAAGTAATATTTTAGAACAACGGATTCGTATTCCTAATTATGGAAAAGCATTTATTGTGGCTAAGGCAGGTCTTCGCAGCCAATTAAATATATTATAAGCATCAGCATGGACCTTATTTTAGTGAATGAGAACGACGAACCCATAGGCAAGATGGAGAAAATGGAAGTTCATCTGAAAGGACTCCTTCATCGAGCTTACAGCGTTTTTATTTTAAATGAAAAAGGCGAAATGCTTTTGCAAAAAAGAGCTGCTGGCAAATACCATAGTCCTGGCTTATGGACTAACGCCTGCTGTAGCCATCCTCAGCCAGGTCAAGAAGTCATCCCTGCTGCTGCTATTCGATTACAGGAAGAAATGGGCTTTACTACTTCACTTGAAAAAGCTTTTGACTTTATTTATAAGGCCTCTTTTGATAATGGATTAACTGAATATGAATTTGATCATGTTTTGTTGGGTAATTATGATGGACCCATCCATCCTAATCATGAGGAAGTGGAGGACTATCGATATTTATCTCTAACAGAAATTAAAAAATCAGTGCAATCTAATTCATCAGATTATACTCCTTGGTTTAAAATTGCTATTCCAAAACTAGCAGAGTACCTAGAAAATCAACATAAAAAAAGGGTAGCAGAGTAAATCCTTTTCGATCAATAAAATTATTGTAAAACAATTCGATTCAACTAATTAGAAGAATGCAAGATTCAAAAGCAATTGTAATTGGAACTGGGATGGGCGGCTTGGCAATTGCAATCCGATTAGCTTTGAAAGGCTATCAAGTGGAGGTATTCGAAAAAAATAGTTATCCAGGTGGTAAGTTGTCTGCTTTTGAAAAAGATGGTTTTCGTTTCGATGCTGGTCCTTCCTTATTTACTCAGCCACAAAATGTAGAAGAATTATTCGCACTCGCCGGTGAACCTATTGACCAATATTTTTCTTATCAGTCAGTCCCTATTGCTAATAAATATTTTTATGAAAATGGCAAACAAGTAAATGCCTATACTAACGCAGAGGATTTTGCTGAGGAAATGAAACTGCAATTGAATGAGGATCCTAAAGTGGTGATCAAGTATTTACAACAGTCTAAAAAGCTCTATGAAAATATAGGCCTACTTTTTTTAAATTACTCTCTTCATCGAGCTAAAACCTGGTTAAACAGCCGAGTGTTTAAAGCTTTGTCAACAGTTAAATTACCCTACCTTTTTCAAACACTACATCAATACAATAGTGCTAAGTTTAGTTCTCCCGAGGCAGTTCAACTTTTTAATCGCTTTGCTACTTATAATGGCAGTAGTCCTTATAAAACTCCTGCCATGTTGAGTTTGATTCCCCACCTGGAACAAAATCAAGGAACCTATTATCCTAAGGGCGGCATGATTAGTATCACTAACGCCTTGTATCAGTTGGCCATCAATAAGGGGGTTAAATTTCATTTCGACTCACCGGTACAGCGCATTATTCATTCAAAAGGAAGTGTAAGTGGCGTGGTGGTAAATGATCAAGTTTTTTCAGCAAAAACAGTGGTAAGCAATGCGGATGTTTACTTTACTTATAAAAATTTGTTATCCAATCCTGTTCTAGCAAAGAAAGTATTACAACAAGAGCGGAGCAGTAGTGCGGTAATTTTTTATTGGGGAATAAAAAAGAAATTTAATCAACTTGAACTGCATAATATTTTTTTTAGTAAGGAATATAAAAATGAATTTGACTATATATTTAAGGAAGGAAAGTTAACTGCTGACCCGACAGTGTATATTAATATTACTGCTAAATTGGAACCCAATCAATCACCAGAAGGAAAGGAAAACTGGTTTGTAATGGTAAATGCTCCTGCCAACATAGGGCAAGATTGGGAGGAGTTGAAAAAAGTGTTGCGAGAAAATATACTGCTTAAATTGAGTCGTATGTTAGGAGAAGATATCAGTGAGCTGATTGAAACAGAACATACCTTAGATCCTATACTGATAGAGCAACAGACTTCTTCATTTATGGGTTCTTTATATGGTACTAGTTCAAATTCCAAGTTCGCAGCTTTTTTGCGGCATGCTAATTTTACAAGTGCCATCAAAGGATTGTATTTTTGTGGAGGAAGCGTACATCCAGGTGGCGGAATTCCGCTATGCCTTAAAAGTGCCAAAATTGTGAGTGATCTAATTGAATAGCGATGAAGTCTGATTAAGTTAGAAAAGCTAACTGAGTCAGTAAGTAATTCTTAGTTAGTTTTTTATTAATCAAAAAATGAAAATTTAAATTTTATTAGTGCTGAAGAAATTCTCTACATATCAAATAGCTACAGGGGTGGCCATTTTTTTTCATACTATTGGATTAGTGGGCATGTTGTTTTCTGAGAATAATTTTTTCATTCAGTCCACTCCTTTTAATCTATTGTTATCCTTTTTATTATTAGTATGGACGCATCCCGAAAAAAACAAATCGTTCTACCTTTTTATCGGCATAGTTTTTATTATCGGGTTTTTCTCAGAAGTAGTAGGAGTGAATACTGGTTTATTGTTTGGCGACTATCGCTATTCTACTGTATTAGGTATCCAGCTCTTTCAGGTACCCTTATTAATTGCTGTTAATTGGTTTATTATCATTTATTGTAGTGGAATTTCTACCCATTCCTTATTAAATAAAGTGATTAAAAGAGTAGCCAATGATTATAATGAACCCTCCTTAAAACTAAAAGCTATATCCGTAATTTTTGATGGCGCTTCTTTAGCTGTTCTTTTTGATTGGCTGATGGAACCCGTGGCAATCAAATTAAACTTCTGGACCTGGGGTGGCGATGGAGCTATTCCTTTGTATAACTATATCTGTTGGCTATTGATCAGTATTTTGCTGTTGACTGTTTTTAATTTTTTCAAGTTCAGAAAGGAGAACAAATTCGCAGTAAATTTGTTGCTAATACAGGCCTTGTTCTTTTTAATTTTACGAACCTTTTTGAAATAAACAATACTATTAATACATTATTATGAGCGCAATAATTTTTATATCATTGACACTGCTTACTTTCATTGTGATGGAAGGCATCACTTGGTTAACTCATCGATTTGTAATGCATGGATTTTTATGGTATCTCCATGAAGATCACCACAAAAAGGGGCCTGGTTTTTTTGAAAAGAACGATGCGTTTTTCCTAATTTTTGCTATTCCCTCTTGGTTATGTATTATGTTGGGTCTACAAAACCAAGTCTATTGGGTTGCGGCCATTGGTGCTGGAATTGCTTTGTATGGCTTTGCCTATTTTGTGGTTCATGAAGTAATCATTCATCAGCGGTTTAAATTTTTTAGCCGAAGTAATAATACGTATATCAGAACCATCCGCTGGGCCCATAAAATGCATCACAAACATTTGGATAAACAAGAAGGGGAGAGTTTTGGTATGCTAGTGGTTGCAAAAAAATATTGGGATAAAGTAAGGGCTGATAAAAATAGATCTGAGGAGCAGACTCCAATTTCCATATAATGTCAGAGATTTCTCTTATCATTCGTTTGCTATAATTGATTAAACCCATTGGGTATTCATATGAACACACAGTTTACTTATTTTTTAATTCTGGGAGCGTCTATAATCGGACCTTTCATTCTCAGTTTTGATAAAAAAGTAATGTTTTATAAAAAGTGGAAATATCTTTTTCCTGCAATGGTCCTTCCTGCTTTGTTTTATGTGGTTTGGGATATTTATTTTACCTCAAAAGGTGTTTGGAGCTTTAATGAAAATTATATCACCGGTATAAAGCTGGTAAACTTACCGATCGAGGAAGTATTGTTTTTTATTATCGTTCCTTATTGCTGTATTTTTATTTATGAATGTATTCGTTGCTATTTTCCTACACTTCAAGATACCCGAAGGTCGAATCTAATTTTAAAGGGGATAGGCATTCTTCTATTCATTACTGGTATTTATTTCAATAACAAATATTATACTTCCTGGACATTTATTTTTACTGCCATTTTTATCGCAGCTATTTATCTAGCAAAAAGGTTTTTTAAGAATTTTCATTCTACCTATTTCTTAATAGCCTATGCTATTACAATCGTTCCTTTTTTATTGGTTAATGGATTGCTTACTTCTATCCCTGTCGTTCTTTATAATGACATTGAAAATTTAGGTCTAAGAATTTATACTATTCCAATGGAAGATGTATTTTATGGTATGTTGTTAGTAATGATGGATATTTCCATTTACGAAAAGCTGCGCAATCGTTTCTAGGAAATCCACCAAAGCCTGATAATGCCTATCAGCCTCATTGTCAATTAATCAGAACATTCTTATTTTTTTTACCTGAACTTATTAGTCAAGTCTTTTCACCCTCTAATCAAAAACCGTTAATTTTACCTAATATAATATTGATATGCAGGTAGAAATTGATGAGATCAAAAAGGTTTTTGAACAATACAGTAAGTCGCCGCTTACTCAGGTTGATAGATTGCCCCAAGCAGGAAGTGAGCGCCATTATTTTCGTCTTCACACTGCAGAAAATACCTATATCGCTACTTATGGGGCTAATGTAAAAGAGAATGAGGCATTTATTTATTTCTCTAACCAGTTTCATCAGCAACAACTTGCTACTCCTCAAATTTTATACAGCAGTGCGGATAATAAAATTTACTTGCAGCAAGATTTTGGCGATACTTCTTTATTAAATCAATTAGAAGAGAAAGGCTTCAGCGATTCGACTTATTTATTGTATAAAAAAAGTCTACAACAACTAGCGCAACTTCAGGTAAAAGGTGATGAGGTAATCGACTATTCTAAATGTCTTACCAATGCTGAATTTGGAAAGCAGGCAATCCTAGCGGACTTGCTTTATTTTAAATATTATTTTTTAGATGCATTGCGCCGTCCTTACGACAAGCAAAAGCTCCTTAATGACTTTGAAGTGTTGAGCGATTTTCTTTCCCATACTAAATACCAATATTTTATGTTTCGCGATTTTCAAAGTCGAAATATAATGGTGACAACTGATAGCGAAATACATTTTATAGATTATCAGGGCGGCATGAAAGGTGCTCCACAATATGATGTTGCTTCTTTACTGTGGCAGGCCAAAGCAAATTTACCAGACGAATGGAAACAATCATTATTAGAAGAGTATATAGACGCTTTTGAGAAATCAGTTAATCGGTCGGTAGACAGAGATTTATTTAGAAGCCAGTATAACGGATATGTATTGATCAGATTATTACAAGTATTAGGAGCTTATGGATTCCGTGGATTATTTGAACGCAAAGCTCATTTTCTAACTAGCATTCCTTTGGCGTTACAAAATTTGCAGTGGTTTATCAATCACCATTCACTTGGATTGTCATTACCTGAATTTTCAAAGGTACTTGAGTTGTGTGCCAGCGAAGAAGTGATCAATGAGTTTACCCCCTTACAAGCAACTGCAGATACACCATTAGTTGTTGAAGTGAATAGTTTTTCTTTTATTCAAAATGGTTATCCGAAAGATGAGACACAAAATGGTGGTGGTTTTGTTTTTGACATGAGAGGTATTTTGAATCCTGGAAGATTTGATGAATACAAACATCTTTCTGGATTGGACAAACCAGTAAAAGATTTTTTAGATCAGCGAACTAAGATGCCCGATTTTTTAAATAGCGTGTATAGTATCATCGATATTTCGGTGGAAGAATATATCCGAAGAGACTTCCAAAATTTGGTAATTAATTTTGGTTGTACTGGCGGTCAACACCGAAGTGTATATGCTGCCGAGGCAATTGCTAGACACCTAAGAAATAAGTTTAAGGTAAAGATTGAGCTTAGTCACCTCAATAGAGATAATTGGAAGCATTGAATTGGTTGACTATAAATAAAAACGTTAAAAAATGAAAGCAATCATTTATGCTGCTGGCTTGGGTACACGCTTTAAACCATGGACAGACCTACATCCCAAGGCTTTAGCGGTAGTGAATGGTAAGTCTTTATTGCAACGCAATATTGAATACCTTCAGCAATATGGCATTACCGAAGTGGTAGTGAATGTGCATCATTTTGCTCAGCAAGTGAGAGCAGCAATTGCCGAAAATAGCGGCTGGGGAAGTAAAATATTAATCAGTGATGAAACGGATTTGTTATTGGAAACTGGAGGTGGTCTGATGAGAGCAAAACATTTATTGGAAGGAGACGAGCCCTTTATTTCTTTGAATGTAGATATATTGACTAATATGGATCTCGGAAAACTGATTGCTTTTCATCAGCAACATCAACCTTTAATCACCATGGGAATTACGTCTAGAAAATCTTCCAGGGTTTTATTATTTGATGAATCGAATAGACTTTGTGGTTGGAAAAATCAGCAGACAGGAGAAGAAAAAATTTCGATTCCAAAATTGAATTTAATCCCAATGGCTTATAGTTGTGTGGTAGTGTATGACCCATCCCTATTTTCTTTGATAAAGAAGCAGGGAAAGTTCTCCATCATTGATGCCTATCTTGATCTAGCAGCTACTCATACAATATTAGGGTATGATCATAGTGGCGATCATTTGGTAGATGTGGGCAAACCTGAAAGCGTTGCGGTGGCAGAGGCTTTATTTAATTAAGCGGAAATGGATGCTTACAAATAATAAAAAACCCAACTTTTCAATTCATGAGAAGTTGGGTTTTTTAATCTATAATTATTTAGACCATCCTTATTGATGGCAAGAATTTATTCCTTCACTTTTTCAAAAAGATCTTTCTTATCAACGACTTTAACTTTATCTTTTTCTTTCAGCAATTTACTTACTACATCATAAGGACCAGAAATTACATTGTCTCCTTCCTTAAGTCCTTCAGTAATTTCAATGTAATTAATATCTTGAATAGCAGTGGTTACTTTTACTTTTTTTACAGTACCTTCTTTATCCACTATAAATACTACCACTTCTAGATCATCTTCTGAACTAGCTGCTTTATCGGTTACTGCTTTAGTAGCTCCTGCAACCTTAGCAGTACTATCATTTTTATCACGTGTGGTTACTGCATTGATTGGAACACTTAGTACGTTTACATGAGTCTTTGTTTGTATATCGGCACTTGCACTCATTCCTGGACGGAAAGGGTAAGAACCTTTAGCTAACAAATCATCATAACTTTCAGGTAATAAACGAACGTACACTTTATAATTTGTAACATCGGTACTGGTATTAGCAAGTGCTGATTGAGTAGCCGCACCATTATTACTGCTTGCAATCTGTGTAACCAATCCTTTAAATTTACGAGTGCTGTAGGCATCCACTGTTACGATAGCGCTATCACCTAAATGAACTTTTGCAATATCGCTTTCGCTAACGTCTACACGAATTTCAATTTTTGCCATATCCGCAATGCGAAGCATTTCTGTACCAGACATCAAGTTACTTCCTACAACTCTTTCTCCTTTCTTTACATTGAGTAAACTTACCACTCCGTTCATTGGAGCTAATACTGCTGTTCTACCTAAATCTTTGTTTGCCTTAGCAAGATTAGATTGAGCACTTTGTACGGAAGCTTGACCACCTTTGATACCTTGTTTGGCAGCATTATAATTTGCTTGAGCGCTTTTAAAATTTGATTCTGAAAGGTTGAATTCATTGCGGCTGATTACTTTTTCATCAAACAACTGCTTTTGCATTTTGTATGTTTTCTCCGATTGATCGAGCTGAGCTTTGAATGCTTCTAAGGCAGCTTGTGCATTAGCCACTTGAGCCTGACTTTGTGCAACACCACTAGCAGCCTGATTGGCTTGAATACTGTAGATATCAGCATAAATGCGTGCAACAATCTGTCCTTTAGTTACGCTGTCTCCTTCTTGTACAGTCAACTCAGTAATTTCTCCACTGATATCTGGACTCACTTTCACTTCAATTACAGGGTAAATTTTACCGCTAGCATTTACTATTTCAGTAATGGTGCGTAGCTGTACTTTTTCAGCAGTCACTTTGGTACCTTCTTTTTTACCAAATACGCCAGCATATTTTAAGCCGCCTAAAACAGCTATTAATACTACTAGTCCGATTAAAATCAATTTTACTTTCTTGCTCATATATTGAATCTTTATTTCTTTTTAATGTTTGGGTGAGTCACTCTCCCCAGTGAGTCACTCCTGCCGGTGAGTCACTGCCCCCGGTGAGTCACTGCCCCTTGCCGTTGAGTGAGACACTCATGCCGGTGAGTCACTCAAATTATAACTTCAACCCCTGACCTTTATAAAACTCTAACACTTTCATTTTAAAAACATAGTCAAAACGGTTGAGTACGCTTTCCAGTTTTGCTCTAAATAAATTATTCTGGTTGGTGATCAATTCAAAAGTACTTAGCATTCCAACCTCATAACGTTTTTGTGCAAACTCGAAAGAACGTTGCGACGTAGCTACAATTTTTTCACTCGCATTAAATCTTTCCATGGCAACAGTAGCTGCGTTGTAAGCTTGGTAAATATCTTGTTTTATTCTTTGATTGTCACCTTCTTTTTGAAGTTCTACGATTCTGATATTCAATTTGCTTCTTTGCCAGTTGGTCCGAATCTGAGCACCATTAAAGATGGGCACGCTAAGTGCTAAACCCACCGACTGTCTGAAATTTTGGTTAAACTGATCAAATAAGGCAGAGTTACCATAGCTATAGCTTGTGAAAGGCTGGTTGGGGAAAACGGAATAATCACTACCACCGACATTAACTTTTCCAATGGGAGCAGAAAATTGGCGCGAACCAGTAATTTCTTTGGCTCGGCTATTGTATCCAGAACCTAGACTACCAAAGGCAGATAAGGTAGGGTACATTCTTGCTCGAGCGGCTTCGGCTATTTTTTGGGAAGCCTTTAGATTAAAATCGTTTACGCGTTGCTGTGGGAGATTTACCAATGCCAATGCAATAACTGCTTCTGGCTGAAGATCGGCGATCGACTCAACAGGAATTTTATCTACAGGAGGTACATCTACTTCAAAAGGTTCAGAAGCATCGAAGTTCATACTTGACTTTAGTGAAAGGGTAGCTTGTTGAGCATTTCCTCTTGCGGAAATATAACTAGCACTATCACGGGCTTGTTGAGCTTCTAATTCTGCTGCATTGAGTTCGGGTAGAGAGCCTGCAGTCACTAATTTGCGGGTATAGTAAAGCTGCTCCTTGGTTTGTTGTAGCTGAACACGAGCAATATTTTCCTGCTCTTTAGCTAAAAGCACTTGTAGGTAACCGTTAGCAACGATTAGAGCAATATCATTTTTTAGTTTTTCTGTAGTTGCAAGCGCCGCTTGAAGTTGCCATTGGTTAGCAAGCATCGTATTCTTTTTACTATACCAGTTAAATATATCAGCACTCGTTTGTAATTGCAATCCCGCACTTACATAGTTTTGAGTGATCAAGCTAAATGAGGTTGGATCCTGGTTGCGCCCACTGCTAAAGCCACTATTACCGCTAAAGTTGCCACTAGGATATCTGCTAAGTTTGCTTTGATCGTAGGTAAGTCCCGAAATAGAAGCTTGCACCGCCGCCTGTTTTACACTGATATTGTTGGCCATGGCGTAGTCCACAATCTTGCGAAGATCCCATTTTACTTGGCTGAAGCCGAAAGAATAGGTTACCACCAGTAATAAAATCAACAATATTTTTTTCATGTATGTATTTTGTGGTTTTAAGTAAAGCCTGTGCCAAGTCGATTGATTTCCCTCAACCCTCATCATCTGGCGCAAAATTATCATTTAACTGACATTATTAGCAGAAATTTTTATGAGTATCCTATTTATAAGGATGTAAGGTATTTTAGGGGGTGCTAATGTTGGTCAATAGGATCATTTATAGATAGCCAATTTAAAAGGCGATTGCTTTGGTTAACAAGGTTTTTAAGCTGCAGCGTAAGTGCTATTATTTCTTCCTTTGAGAACTGTTGGGTATTTTCCGAGTGGTCTATAGTATAAAGAGGGGCGTATTTGTTGACTTCTTGGTCATTGAATTGGCTGGACGACTTGATTTCATTGGCAAGGCTACTTTGGTCAAACCCTTTATCAGTATAAAACTGGTTACTTGACACGCCATATTGCTTAGCTAATATTTCAGCGGTAATGCTACTGAGTTTAGTTTTTCCATTTTCAAGATTACTATAATTAGCTTGACTCATTCCTAGCAGGTCGGCAATAGTTTTTTGTTTGAGGTTATGCAAGGTTCTATAATAGCGAAGGAGTGAAGCGACCATGTGAGTTATAATTTATAAGGATGAACTTATAAAATAATGAATTAAAAATTAATTACATATGTTTTTTAAACTTAATTTTAAATAAATATTATTTCATCCGTTTAAAAATTGGATTACGATCAAAACTGCAGTTAATTTATTTCGATGGCCATTGAATACAGGATATCAATGCTGCGAACCTGTTTAAAACAAGCGCGGTTTTATTTACTATATAAATTTTAAAAAATGAAACAAACATTTATTGGAATATTAATTATTGCTTTTATAACAACTTCTATTTTTTGGGGTTGTTCAAAAAATAAAAATGATATAGAGCTTAAGGATCCTAAGAGTTTAAGCGAAGACAAAGCGTTTATTGATTTGACAAATGAAACTTTAGATTATATTTTCTATATTTCAAAATTGACAAAACAAAAATCTCTAGTATTAAATGATCTTCAAAAAAGTATCTCCGCTCTTCAAAATAAAAATCTGTCATTCGAATATCAAATGATAGTTTTAGACAGCCTCTTCAAAGGAGATATTTCAACCAGACTATTGGCACATATGAAAGTTTTCAAAACAAATTGGAATAGCATTAAAATATCTTATAAGCCTATATCATCTGAAATAATGGATAAGGAATGCTCAGAAATTTTATCAACTAAAATCTTAGTACCAATTTCCAAGAATTCATTATCAACAATGAAAGCCCCAAGTTCTGGAAGTGATTGTTCATGGAAGTATTACCTGTGTGCTGGAGCAGCTACATCTGGCGCTATCATATGTCATGCAAGTTGTGATGCTACTGCCTTATTTGCATCAGCTGGATTGGGTATACCAGCTTGCGTAGTTCTTTGTGGTGTAGTGCAAGTAGCGGGCCTTACTCAATGTTATGATAGCTTTTGTAATTAATTTTTTAAATGTATAGTTATGAATAAAAATATTGCTCGCTATGGATTTATATTTATTATAATTACTCAGCTATTGTTTATTATTTTTCCTAATCAATTGTTGAAAAAAATTAATATTTTGTTTATTTATTTATTATTATGTATTACTTTATTATACTTAAATTACATTTGGAATAAAAAAAAAGAAAGTATAGAAATCAAAAAGCCAACTCGAGTTGCTGTCTTTTTTTACCTATTAAATATGCTTTTGTTTTTTATTTTCCAAAAGCAATTATTAAAAAATAGTTACTTGATAGCTATTTATTTATTTATCAGCTTCATTTTACTTTATTTTTATTATAATAGGAAATCAAAGAATGAACAAGAATCAACGAAATAAAATTTTTTAAATTTTATCTAATTTGAAATACTGTGGGCAGAGAGGCTAGGCTGTTCACAGTATTATTTTTTCAAAAAATCTCCTTTAATACATTTATTTTTAAAAGGCCAAATTATTCCCCATTGATTTGGCGATAAATGGATAAATCCATTGTGCATGAATCCTTACATTACATAGCCCATGGTTTAAACCATGGGCTATGTAATGTATTAAAAATCAACATCTTTTATTCCATACCCCCAAACCCTCGCTCTAAATCTTTTATAAGATAATCGGCCTCCTCGAGACCAACATACATTCTGATCATGCGGTGTTCGGGGTTGGTGGCATTAAAATTAGCGGCTGGAATGCCGGAACATTTTGGTACAATCAGACTTTCATGTCCACCCCAACTTACTGCCATTAAAATATGTTGCAAGCTGTTACAGAAATTTTCGATCTGACCTACGTTATTGGCTTTTACAATAAAAGTAACTAGTCCGCAAGCTCCCTGCATTTGCTGCTTGGCTAATGCATATTGAGGAAAACTTTCATCGAAAGGGAAAATTACTTTCTCTACTTTTTTATGCGCTTGTAAATATTGAACTATTTGTAAAGTTGTTTTGGTAATTCTTTCAAGCCGCATCGGTAGTGTCCGCAATCCGCGGATAAGCAACCATGCATTAAATGGAGAAATGCCACTGCCAATATTCAAGAATTCGGAATTAAAAATTCTTTTTATCATTTCACTGCTTCCACTCAATATTCCTGCTACTGTATCGCTATGCCCACCAATATATTTAGTGCCGGATTGTAATACTAAGTCAATACCAAAGTCAATGGGTTGTTGGTAAAGGGGAGTACAATAACTGTTATCGATGATGGTGATGATATTTTCTGACTTTGCTAAGTCGGCAACAGCTTTTAAATCTTGTATGGCATAATCCCAGCTGTTCGGACTTTCTAAATAGATTACTTTAGTATTGGGTAAAATGGCCCGTTCAAAATTACTGATATCCGTTCCATCAATATAGGTAGTGGTCACTCCAAAGCGAGGCAAAATTTGATTGAACATTTTTTGCGCCCAGGTGTAGGGCTTTTTTACAGAAACAATATGATCACCCGATTTTACATTGGCTAATACGGCCGCAAAGATAGCGGCAGCGCCACTACTGAATACTAAGCAATCTTCTGCATGATCAAGGGCAGCTAACTTTTTACATAAAATATCAACGGTAGGATTTACGCCACGACTATATAAGTAAGTAGAGTATTCATCGGCAAAGGCACTGCGCATTTCATCTACACTGTTAAAAGCAAAATTGCTACTTTGTATGATAGGTGGTGCAATGGCATTGAAATAATTTTCTCTGTCTTCACCCAATTCATTGAGGATATAAGAGAGATCCATTAGGCAGTCTTTTTAAAGTAAAAAATATAATAAATAGCCAGCAATATGGCTAATAATCCAATCCCGATAAATGCAGCATTCACATTTCTAATGACTACACCTGCTGCTACCAAACCAAAACTAAAAACAAAGAAGGAGGCAAATAAAGGAGTAAATTTATTCCAGTTTCCTGTTATCATTTCTTGATTTATTTTTCTTTTTCTCAAAATAAAAATGGCCGCAGCGGAGGTGCTCATGCCAATACTATCTAGGAACATGGTGAAGGATAAAATATTATCTACCCCCTTTCCAAAAAAAGTTACGACAATTGCAATCAATGCAAATACAGTAAGCCCTGGTACGAGCGCTTGGTTCTTTGGACTTCGGTAAGAAAATATTTTTGGAAAAACTTTATCCTCGCTCATGGCAAACATCACGCGTGGATTACTCATGAGTACAATGTTAACATAGGCAAGTACACTCAAGCACATCAGTAAATCAAATATTTTTCCACCCGCTTTACCAAACCAAGCTTCACATAAAAGAGCTCCAATGGCACTGGCATTTTTCATTGCATCATATCCAATCACTTTTGTATAAGCATAGTTGATGGATAAGTAAAGTAGTACAACAATAGTGATGCCGATAAAAATTCCTTTGGGCAATATTTTTGTATTTTTTACATCTGCACCAAAATTGATACTTTGTTGATATCCACCATAAGCAAAACAAACTGGTATCAGTGATATTAAGAATAGGGTGAGAGCTGATTTATCAGAAAGCGTAAATATTTTTGCGTTGCTTTCATAACCATGAGGTGTAATCATTACTCCTTTAAAAACACTCGCTATGAGTAGGAGGATTAATGCGATTTTTATTACTATTAATACATTCTGAGTTCTGCTACTAGTTTTTAATCCAAAAAGATTCACCACATAAAATAACGCTATCGCCAGTATAGAGATACCGGAATTAAATAATATACCCGATGGACGATCAAAAAGCAAGTCACTAATATAGTCAGCACCTATCAACGCTACGATAGCCATGGAAGCTGCATTACTAATGAGTATCAATGCATTTACAGTAAACCCAATAGCAGGATGATAGCAGACAGAAAAAACTTTATAATAACCACCCATGGCAGGCAATCGAAGGCCAATTTCAGCAAAGGTGAGTGCGCCGCATAATGCAATAACACCACCTGCTATCCATACTAAAAAAAAGATAGAGCTGTTACCAGTGGTGGCTGCTACCGAAGCTGGATTTCTAAAAATGCCCATTCCAATGACCAGACTTACCACGATCATGGAAAGATCAAAAAGATTGAGCTGGTTGGATTTTGCTGTCATAGTTTGAAGGTACATAAAGCAGATTATAAACAGGCGACTTCATAATAAAAATCTAATATTTTAATGAAGGTCAGCTCAGCTTAATTCAATATTAATTAATTGCTTAAGATTTATTATACATAAGTTTGCAATGATTTTGGTTTCCGATGTGGATCGGAATTAAAAGGGAAGTCCGGTGTAATTCCGGCGCTATCCCCGTAGCTGTAAAAGCGATCTTTTATTTGTGACTGATTATTTCAAAAAAATGAAAGGTAACTTCTCTCACACCACTGTTTTATTGAACGGGAAGGTGAAGTAAACGCTTAAGCCAGAAGACCTGCCAACTATCAATTTAATCATTCAAGGCTTTCGGGTGAAAGGCATGGAATGTAAGCGCTGAAAAGCATTTATATTTCTAACAGGTGTGTTGTGTAATAACCATATCTGAATTTTCCGGAAGCAGTCACATTAAAATCATTTCAAAAATGAAAATGAAATTTTTATGGGTGACTGCTGTTATTTTCAGCAGTCATTTGTACGCCCAAGTGGACAGTACAAAAAATTTAGATGCATTGGTAATCACCGCCACCAAGTCCATTATTAAACAATCTCAAACAGGTAAAGTGGTCACTGTTATTGACCAAGCGACTTTGCAGCAAAATGCAGGGAAAACTTTATCTGAAATTCTTAACTATCAGTCAGGGATATTCGTAAACGGGGCTAATAATACCTTAGGGACCAATCAAGATATTTTTTTGCGTGGATCTTCTTCTGGTAATACACTTATTTTATTAGATGGCATTCCAGTAAACGACCCTTCATTAATCAGCAATTCATTTGATCCTAACAATTTAGTACTTTCTCAGATTGAAAGAATTGAAGTATTAAAAGGAGCTCAAAGTACTTTATGGGGTAGTTCAGCTGTTGCAGGTGTTATCAATATCATTAGTAAGAAAGGGTCTGCAAATAAAATTATCCCCTCAGCCAATATTTCTTATGGCAGTTATGGTACTTACAAAGCCAATACTGGAATCAGTGGAAAAAATAATCGCTTCAATTATAACCTTTCTTATGAGCATACCGCCTCAAAAGGATTTTCTTCTGCTTACGATAGCACGGGTGTTCAAGGTTTTGATAAGGATGGTTTTTTACAAAATAGTTTTTTAGCTAACCTAGGCTATGCCGCTACTCCAAAATTTTCCATTACCTCAAGTTCAAGTTATGTGCGGTACAAAAGTAATTTAGATGCAAGTGCTTATAAAGATGACAAGGATTATACAGGCGAGAATAGTACTTTTATTCAAACAGCGGCGATGGTTTACAAGACGAGTAGGAGCGACTTTCATTTTATAAATACATGGGTAAAAACGAAGCGATCAATTTTGGATGATAGCGCTAGCGTAGGAGACTTTTTACAATATTCGAGTGGTGAATTCAATGGAAATTCTTTTGTATCAGAACTGTACGTAAATAGTAAAATAGCAAATAAAATATCGCTTTTAAGTGGGTTACAGCGCAATGCACAAAATACGGATCAAACCTATTTAAGTATTAGTAGTTATGGGCCTTATCAAAGTTCTTTATCAAGTGCAACTGCTCATGCTACTAACTATTCAGCCTATGTATCCATAATGCTTCTTAATTTTAGCGGCTTCAATACAGAAGCTGGTGTACGATACAATCATCATAGTTTATATGGCAATAATACTACCTACTCTTTTAATCCATCCTATAATGTAGACGATAATACGCGTTTATTCATTAATATTTCTTCGGCATTTAAAATTCCATCTTTGTATCAATTGTATAGTGAATATGGTAATTTAAAATTGAAGCCCGAAGAAAGTAATAATTATGAAGTAGGTGGGCAGGTTTTAAGTAATAACAAAAAGAACTCAATTCGATTAGTAGGTTTTAAAAGAGACATTCGACAATTAATTATTTTTTATACAGACCCAGTTACTTATGAGGGTAAATATTTAAATAAGGATAAGCAAAATGATTATGGCTTGGAATTGGAGACAGCGTTGGCAAGTGGTAAAAATTTGAAGTGGTTAAATAATATTACTTATGTAAATGGAGAGGGAACTATGGATAATCAAAAAGTAAAAAACTTTTATCTAAGACCGAATTTCACATTGAATAGTGTTTTAAATTTCCTTCCTATAGAAAGGCTTACGATGAGCACTTCTTTTCGTTTTATTGGCAATCGCTTAAAGGGTGAGTATGATGAGGGGCCAGAAAAATTGCCACACTACTATACCCTTGATTTCTATGCAGGATATAATATATCTAAGCATATTCGCGGTTTTGTAGATGCTCGAAATATTACCAATCAGTTTTATATGGATATTATCGGTTACAATAGCCGAAGAGCCAATTTTACTATTGGATTGACTTTTGTGAATTGAAAAATATTTTATTGAGAGATTTAATTGATAATTTAGCAGACTAAACCAAGATCCAATACATGAAGTCTTTTTGTAAACTATTTGTTTTATTGACGCTGTTTTCTTTTACAGCCCATTCTCAGTTTATATTTAAAGGGAGAGTGCTAGACTTTGATCAGAAGCAACCATTACAAGGTGTTTCTATTTCCTTAGGAAATAAAGTGTTGGCTACTACCGATTCAAATGGTTTATTTGAGTTGAATAGTGCTGTTCAAAAAACTAAGTTATTATTTTCCTATGTTGGATATGAATCCTTGTCGATTGATTTTATTAATGGAAAAAATAAATCAGTTGAATTACATTCTACCGATGACAATCTTTTATCGGTGACCGTTAAAGCCTTTGAAAAAAATGCTTCCCTAAAAAACTTACCCGTTACTGTTTCAGTGTTGGGTAAAGCTGATTTAGAAAGATATAGCAATGCATCTATTCTTCCTGCTGTTAATACTGTTCCGGGCGTAAAGATGGATGAGCGCAGTCCAGGAAGTTATCGATTGTCAATAAGAGGTAATTTACTTCGTTCACCATTTGGAGTAAGAAATGTGAAAGTTTATTGGAATGGAATTCCATTTACTGATGCCAATGGAAATACTTATCTCAATCAATTAGGATTTGGTAATGTAGGAAAAATAGAAATTATTAAGGGGCCAGGTGGAAGCATGTATGGTGCAGGAACTGGAGGCGTAGTTTTATTGAATAGCAGAATGGCAGGGTATAAGGAAAATAGTATTTCATTCAGTTCTATGGCAGGAAGTTATGGTTTAGTTGAAAATAATTTGACTTATCGTAATCAAACCGATCAGGTGAATTCTACCTTGCAGGTATCTCATCAACAATCAGATGGATGGCGCGATCAAACAGCTACAAAAAAAGATATTGCAAATTATACGGCAAGTTTTATAATAAGTCCTAAGCAAACGATCTCAACTAATATTTTTTATAGCGATTTATATTATCAAACACCCGGTGGACTAACACTGGCACAGCTCACTGCTAATCCACGCCAGTCGAGGCCTGCGGCTGGTGCTATTAGAAGTGCGGCACAACAACAAGCTGCATTGTATATCAAAACGTTCTATGCTGGTTTTTCTAATGAGTATCATTTTTCTGAGGCATGGAGTAGTACCACAAGTGTCTATACTTCTGGTACTCGTTTCCGCAATCCAAGTATTTTAAATTATCAACGTAAAACAGAGCAAGGAATTGGCGGAAGAAGTGTTACTCAATATCAGCACAAAAATTTTCAACTACATATGGGAGGTGAATTCCAATATGGTTTTACCTCTACTAGAACTTTTGGAAATAAATTCGGTGTAGCTGATACACTACAATTTGATGATGAAATAGCCGCCAAGCAATACAATATTTTTTTACAGTCTGAAATTGGGATTACTAAAAATTTGATGCTTAATGCGGGACTTAGTTACAATAATTATGGATATGGTTTCACTCGACTGAATAGTAGGCCGGTAAAAGATTTACAAAGAAATTTTGATCCAGTAGTTGTACCAAGAGTTTCATTGCTTCAAAAAATTGGGACCAAGTATAGTGTATATGCTACTGTTAGTGGTGGATATTCTCCACCTACTATTGATGAGATAGTTTCTTCATCTGGCGTTTTTAATAATTTATTAAATGCTGAGCGGGCAACTAATTATGAACTAGGTTTTCGAAGTGAGTGGATACCGAATAAATTATATGCTGAACTGGCTGCTTATTTCTTTCATTTAAACAATACCATTGTTAGTAGAAGAGATGCAGCTGGGGCAGATTATTTTGTTAATACGGGGCAAACAGAACAAAAGGGGATGGAGATTTCACTCAATTATTATCCTATAAGAAATAGTGTTTACTTTTTTCGAGAACTTAAATGTTGGTCTAATTTGACTTTCATTGACGCAGCTTTTAAAACTTATCAGCAGGGGGCGACAGATTATTCTGGTAAAAAATTAACAGGAACTTCTCCAAGAGTAATGGTATTGGGAACAGATGTGGCAACAAAAATTGGTATGTATATTAATCTTACCTATAGTTATACAGATCAAATTCCTTTGAATGATGCCAATAGTGTTTTTGCAAATTCCTATCAATTGTTTTTTGGAAGGTTAGGATATAAAAAGGATTTAAGCAAAAAAATAAAGGGAGAAATTTATCTTTCCTACGACAAATCATTTAATACTCCTTTTGGCTTGGGAAATGATCTCAATGCGGCTGGTAATCGTTTTTTCAATCCATCCGCACCTGAGAATTTCTTGGCGGGTATCAAAGTTCAGTACAATTTGTAAGCTCTGGTAGTAAAATTCCCGTTAATCCTTGAAAATGTATCTTTGTCGAAAATAACAAACAGTGGATTTTGGACAAATTGCTATCAAAGAAATATTAACGGTATCGTTTACGCTGTTTGCGGTAATTGATATAGTGGGAAGTGTGCCTATTCTAGTATCGCTCCGCAATAAGATGGGAGGTGAAATAAAGTCTACCCATGCTACTCTTGCCTCGGGTGCATTGATGATTCTTTTTTTATTTATTGGTAAGCAGTTTTTAGATCTGATGGGTTTAGATATCCAGTCTTTTGCTGTAGCAGGAAGTATCGTAATATTTATTATAGGACTTGAAATGGTATTAGGGCACGATTTTTTCAAGTCGGATAGTAATCCAAAAAGTGGAAGTGTGGTGCCAATTGCCTTTCCATTGATTGCTGGTTCTGGTACCCTTACTACGATTATGAGTTTGAAGGCCAATTACAATGATGCCAATATTTTTATAGGTATTCTTATTAATTGTATAGTAGTTTATATTGTATTGAAATCATTGAGATGGATTGAAGGCGTTTTAGGTGTGAATGGGATGACAGTGATAAGAAAATTTTTCGGTGTCATATTATTAGCAATTGCAGTAAAGATCTTTGGAAGTAACCTATCGCATTTCGGAAAGTAAAGCGATCATTGGCCACGTAGTACAATGGATAGTATAAGGGCCTCCGAAGCCCCAGATTCAGGTTCGATTCCTGACGAGGCCACTATTTATAAAAAATAGTTAACAATTAATCAATTCCCTTTTTTGATCATATTTATACCTAAATACAGAATTTTTTTTCTGATTAATTGTTTCGCTGTAATTTCAAGTAAAACCCAACGGAAAGACTCATTGAATAAATAAGCTATCCTACATTTTAAACTTATGAAATTCCTCCTATTTTTTCTACTGCTTAGCTCCTTTGCTCAAACAGATACCAATGAGATCTATCAATTCACCTCATCAACAAAATTGAATGAGTGGCGAATTGTAAATGATGGCGTGATGGGTGGTATCTCAAAAAGTTCCTTGATTTTAAATGATTTAGGAAATGGGCAATTTATGGGTCATGTTTCGCTGGCAAACAATGGAGGATTTGCCTCCATACAATTAAATAAGACAATACAGTTAGCGGATGAAAAAAAGTTTATCCTATTGCGTGTAAAAGGAGATGGAAAGTCCTATGAATTTCGTTTAAAAAGTCAGATTTCTCAGTCGGAGTCTTATGTCCACCAATTTACAACAACGGGAGAGTGGGAAATTATTAAGTTGCCTATCAGTGAATTTTATCCTCAATTTTTTGGACGTAAATTAAATAAACCCAATTTTAATTTTAAAAGTATTGAGCAATTGAGTTTTTTGATAGCCAATAAGCAAGAAGAAGATTTCAAATTACTCATAGATTGGATTGGTTTGGAGTAAAAGGGATTATCAGTAATGTCCGTTGTCAAAATAGCGAAATGCGCTACGACTAAACTGTTCACTTTCTTTAACGAAATCCAACAAAGAAAATCTACCCAATATTATTTGAGTGGATCTGCAAATACAATGGAAAATACATCACACAAAAATGAATTTAGGTTTTGATAAGATGTACAAAACCTTACCAATAAAAAAATTCTTTCACCAATTTGATGACGCCGTAATTGGTGGTAACAAATACAATGATCTACTTGGATTAATTTCAGTACTTGGTTACAAGATTAACTTTTAAACAAAATATTATCCATGCAAAAATTAAAACCCTCTATACTGCTTTTTACTTTTCTATCGCTCTCCATATTTTCATTGGGTCAAGATCGTTATAAAATAAAGGCTGGGGACCCAAATGGTATTAATAAGTGGTACATGGGCAGACAAATTGCGCAAGTAATGAGTCATTACGGAATAGATTGGCTGGAAAGGCCAGAAAGAGAAAAGGAAGAAAACACCTCTCTTTTATTAAAAAATTTAGCCGTAAAACCAGGAATGATGATTGCTGATATAGGGGCGGGTAGTGGCTATCACAGTGCATTACTTTCAAAAATGGTGGGAAGCGGAAAGGTTTTTGCAGTAGACGTTGAGCCAGAAATGATTGCGTACTTAAGCGAAAGAATCAAGCAGGAGAAATTGTCACATATAGTACCGATATTGAGTACAGAACAAAAACTACCATTACCAGAAAACACCATTGACATGATGTTGTTAGTAGACGTTTACCACGAATTTTCTTATCCTTATGAAATGACTTTGTCGATGCGAGCTGCACTAAAACCTGGAGGTAAATTAGTGTTGGTAGAATTTAGGTCCGAAGATCTAACTGTACCAATAAAAACTATTCATAAAATGAGTGAAGCGCAGGCCATTAAAGAATTTAAAGCAGCAGGTTTTGTATTTGATAAAAACATAGATAATCTTCCATGGCAACACTGCATGATTTTTACAAAGCAGTAATTTAGCTGTCAAGGTTAATCATAAAAAAACTGTTTATTGAATCAATATCAAGTTTTGTTTTTATCTCTTATCTTTTCAATCATTATACGTTCTGGGTCTTTTAATAAATCCCGACTAGCTGTTGCCGATGACTTATTGAGCTTCCTCAATTGAGGCGACTGCATATTAAGATAGTTCGCATTTAGTTCACTTAATTTAATTGATATCGAACAAATTAGATTTAAAATTTGACCAGTGATCTCTTATGGAGTTTTAATTGATACGATCATTTGATACTATCAAGGGTAGCTAAAAATAATAGGCTAAAGAGTAACTGATTCCTCCATTTTAGGTAATGAGTCGAAACGATTTATGTAAATCCATATGATTTTTTTGCATAAATTCCCCTAATTTTACGTATTATTTTCAATATTCTTGATGCAACTAGCCGAGGCTTTATCCTATTTTATTGAGGTGTTTGTATTGTTTTTTTCAATCAACCTATACTTTTCTCGAAAGGGGAATAAGCTGTTAAATCAATTATTAGCCTTATTTTTTATTGCCAAGATTGCAAAATTCATTTTATTTCAACATTTTATATTGGAAACTTGGACTATTCCTTTGTTTCTAATTATTCCAGTTGGAATACTGTATTTTATGTCACCCGCTGTATTTTATCTTTACGTAAGAGCTTTTATAGGGGATGAAAAAAAGTTAAAAAAATCGGATGCTTGGCACTTGATACCCATCCTTTCCATAACAATTTTCGCTTTGTTTACAGCTAAGGATGTTTTTGTTAATTATGCTTTTGGGGTTGAATCTTATCGATTATCTGTCAATGATTTTCTTACGGCCTATAAATTTACCCCTCCTAGATTAGGTCTTATTGTTTTCTATTTTATATTGTCATGGGCTGTTTTACTGAAGGCTAGAAAGGGTACTTTTTCTACTATGCATAAAAAAAGTAGAAATTGGATAATATTCTTAATGAGTTTAGTGACCATTCAAATGGTTTTTAGTATTCCTTCTATATTTACGATATTGACCTTTAACAATCATAGTTTTACTGAGCAAATAAAACAGATGATGTTTATAGGGGATATCATTTTCTTTGTATTAATTATGTACACCATAAAAAATCCTGTTATTTTATATGGCTATCTATTTGTAGAACCTTTTCATCAACAAGACAATAATTTATCAAAGCCTTCTGGGAAGAGTAAAGTAGCGGATCAATTACTTATTAATACTCAAGAAGAAGATGAATCATTTCCTCAACTTGATCTCATTTCTCAAGGGATTCATGAATATATGTCCGAGAAAAAGCCATGGCTTCGAGCTGATTTTGATATCAGTCAAATGGCATCTGACATAGGTAAGCCTGTTCACCATTGCTCTTATATGCTGAATGAAGGGCTCAAAGTTTCCTTTAGAGATTGTATTAATCAATATCGGGTACAATATTTTGTTGAAGAATACCCTAAGAAAATGGAAAATATTACTTTAGAAGCAATGGCTAAACAAGCAGGCTTTAGTAATCGAGTGTCATTTAATAACGCCTTTAAGAAATTAAAAGGTACTACCCCTACTGAGTATTTTAGTACTGATAAATAGGTGATTATATAGTATGATTTAATTTAAATCAATACTCCTTCCTTTCAAGTTTTACTTTACCCCTGCTTCTGAGAATAGTTATTCAATTAGACATATTTTTAATTTAATGTTCTACCATCCGCATTGCTTTTTTCTTAAAAGCAATCTCTTCAGAGCCCCTCATTTAGTCTTCTTTTTCCTATTTCAATTTTTAATCAACTTAAATATGATTGAAAAAGCATTCAATTTTTTTTCAAATAAATCATTAAAAATTTTTATCGTTTTACAAAGTTGTATATGTAAATAACTAGTTCTACAGCCTGAAAGGAGAATTTTGTAGGAGTCTGTTTATTGTTCCTTAAATACTTTCTGCTTAATTATTCGGTAAAATGAAAAACCCACGCATTTTTGCAATTTTCGTACTGTTATTACTGTGTTCGCAATGCACCCAAGCACAAAATATTTGGTCTTTTAGTCCTTCTGTAAATAATGGTATATTAAATCTGAATCAGGTAGGATTGGTTGGTGATCCATATCGTGTTACAGATTCTAGAATAACTGAATCCGGAGGAATTTCAATTGCTATTGATACCTCAGGTAAATATGTTTTTGTGTGTGACGGAAGTCATAGTGTAATTAGAAGAATTGATATTAAAAAAAATGAAGTTCAAACGATAGCTGGCAGATATAATATAGTTGGATTTGGCGGCGATGGTGGTGATGCTAAGTATGCTACTTTAAATCAACCTTGGTACATTACTATAGATAAAAATAATAATCTTTATATAGCAGATAATGGGAATAATAGAGTCCGTAAAATTAGACTAAGTGACAATATTATTACTACTGTAGCCGGCAATGGTAATTGGAACAATTCTGGTTGTAATGATGGTGATGGGGAAATTGCTACCAATACATCGGTGAGTGCACCCTCTGGATTAGCTGTTGATAAATATGGAGATTTGTATATTACTGAATGGGGTAGCTCACATACTTCAGGTTGTGTTCCTACTATCAATCCTTTTGGAAGTAGACTTTGGAAATTAACTATGTCAACTGGAAGATTAACTGTAATAGCTGGTTTTGATGGCCTGCAACCTACACCCTCCACTCCTCAAGAAAATCTTAGCCCATCGAATTCTTATAATCCCAAAAGAGTTCAAAACAATTTTATGCAACAGTTTACTGCTGTAGCAGTAGACGACAGTATGAATGTGTTTTTTGCTTCAGCACAAAAGTTAATATGGAAGGTATCTAGGGCTACAGGAAAAATGAGTTTGTATGCCGGTTGGGAAGCAATAACCACCGGAATTCCAAATGGTGGGCAGTCCAACTACGGAAACCCTATGGGCGGATTTAATGTTCCTGCAACTAATTATGAATTGGGGATAACCATGCAAATTTTTGTTGACGGAGAAGGGGATCTTTTTATGTGTTCTGGTAATAAAGTCCTTAAGATAAATAGGCATTCAAAAAAACTAGTTGCTTTAATTAATTCAAATAGTAGCACATTCCAGTTTGATACTCAAAATGGTCTTCCAGCAAGTCAACAATTATTTCCATCAACTGCATTGGCGTTTGATAAAAATGACAGTGTTTACTTATCTGCTGTTGGTTCGGGTAGAGTGATGGCTGGTTCAATTAAAGGAGGATGGAAAGGTTCGGATTATGATTTTTGTAAAAATACAAACTGGGACAATAATGTAGTGCCTACTGGTGCAATGAATGCATTGATCCCTGCAATCGTTTCACCCAACCCTTGGCCAATTATTACCTGTAATATTACTCTCAGTAATCTTAGAATTAAAGCTGGGGGAATTTTAGAAGTAGCTAGTGGTGGAACCCTTAATGCGGACTGTATTACCATTGAGCCCGGAGGATCCTTAATTGGTAAAGGGAATGTAAATTGTAGCTACGTTTATCTAGGACAAAAGCTCCTTCCTCAAAGGGGATGGCGAGTTTTTGCCAATCCATTTTCTACCCCAAAAAATATCCAAGAAAATGCCAATATAAATTTCATTCGAATTAATACTAGTTTTAGATACCCCAACAATCCCACCCTTGATACGCGTGTTTTTAATAATTCCACTAACAGCTGGACTAATTTTACCGACGCAAATATTGCTTCTAGAACCAATCATGCCATATTTATAAGGGGTACTCAAGAAGAGGCAACACGCGAAACCTATACTAGTGGCCCTTCTGGAATGGATTATTATAGTGTAGGAACCTTGCTTCCTTTAAACAGTACGGTTACCATTCCTGCACCAGCTAATGCAAATAATTTCAATTTAACAGGCAATCCTTTTGCTGCTCCTATTACCTCAATGGCATTAACTGGCGGCGTTAGAAGAGCCTACTATGTTTATCAAATAGATCAAGGAGCTACAGATACAGATAAAAGAACAAAAAGAGGAGGTTGGAGTCCAGTATTGCTTTCGGATACGGTTACCACCATCCCTGTTTTAGGAGTTATTCAATGGAAACAGCCTGCAGGAACGTTTAATGTTACTACCAATGATTTACGTCCTCGGGGAACACCTGTTTCTAATTATATATCTTTTGAAAAGCAACTACAACATCTTGAATTGGCGGTAACTGATTCCGGGTTTACTCAAGATAAATTATTTGTGAGTGTTGATCCCCTTTCAACTGATAAAGGAACTGATTTCAATGATTTAGAAAAAATAAATAATACGGGTATAAATATTTATACAATCGCCGAAGATAAAACTCATTTGGCGGTGGATACAAGAAGCAATTTAAATACTAGGATTCCATTGGGTATTACTGCAGAAAATGGTACTTACAATCTTTTAGTGAATAATAATAATTTACCTGAGGGCACTACCGTTTACCTCAATG
>Ga0222712_10000969_pt1 | contig 36571 bp, 32 predicted proteins | sample C33_657DmetaG_FD_165043 | JGI IMG/M metagenome (GOLD analysis project Ga0222712, IMG submission 165043) | Estuarine water microbial communities from San Francisco Bay, California, United States - C33_657D | ecosystem: Environmental > Aquatic > Marine > Unclassified | place: USA: California... | reverse complement strand
GTCACCAAACCCCTTTGAAGACCTCGTTTTCACCTCGACAAACACCCAAGCGTCTTTGTCACGAGCGATGAGATCGATTTCACCCGCCCGACAGGCAAAATTTCGCTCCACGATTTCGTAGCCGAGTGCAGTTAGGTAATTGGCGGCAGCCTCTTCGCCATAGCGGCCGAGAATGTGACGTCGGTTGTTTGACATGGCATGAACGATTGCATGCGGCGAGCATCCGAGGGGTTGTAGTTCAAAAGGTGTGAATAAGTCGGGCTATTCGCCGACTGTGAATGCCTTCGGCAGCTCGAAAGCCTTGCCAGAAAGTTCTTCGACGTTGACGTCTTTGAACGACAGCACGCGAACCATTTTCACGAAACGGTCGGTGCGGTAGATGTCCCAAACCCAAACATCGCGCATCTCTAGCTCGAAGTAAAAGTCGGTTGGGGTGTCGACTCTCTTGAGGTCCACCTCGTTCGCGAGGTAGAAACGTCGCTCGGTTTCGACCACATATTTGAAGGTTCCTACTAGGTCGCGGTATTCGCGGTAGAGCGCAAGTTCAGCGTTGCGGTCGTAGTCTTCGAATTCGTTTTCGTCCATTGGAATGTCAGTTTACCCCTGCGCTCAGAATTTTCGTTAGCCAAGTTTTTCGATGAACGGCGCTCGGCCCAAGTGTGCGAATGGCGTTGATGTGCAACTCAGACGCATAGCCCTTGTGACCTTCAAAACCATAACCCGGATGCTCGCCCGCGAGCTCCACCATGACGTGGTCTCTAGCAACCTTCGCCAACACCGAAGCCGCGGCTACCGAGGCGCAATCGCGGTCGGCCTTTGCGCGCACGGTAACCGGCAATCCACCGGTGTGACCTTCGAGCCAATTGTGGGTTCCATCGAGCAAAATCACCGCGCCGTCCCGCGCAATGGCCTGAGCCACTCCGTCTTGATCAAGCAAGGCGGTTAGGGCTCGGCTGGCCGAAAGCGTCAACGAATGAACGATGCCCTTTTCGTCGATTGCGCTGGCTTCGACCATGCCAACGCTGCCCGCGTGCATCCACGTTGTAATGAGTGGTTGAAGCGCTTCGCGTTGACGTTCAGAAAGCAACTTTGAATCGCGCAAACCAGCGGGAATGTCGGCGAAGTCTGCAGATTGGGTATCGATCAGGGCCACTCCAACCGCTACCGGACCGGCTACCGCACCGCGGCCAACCTCATCGATTCCGATTATGAAGCGAGCGCCGCTTTGGGTTAGCGAACGCTCAAACTCAATTGTTGGGGACGTTTTTGAAGACATCGGGATAGTTATCTAGCCAAGCCCAGCGCTCGAAAGGCCAGGACAGAACGAATGCACGCCCGACCACAGAATCTTTATTTACAAAACCCTTGCTCGGTAAATCGCCGTGGAAGCGCGAATCTTCTGAGTTGCTGCGGTTATCGCCCATGACCCAGAACATATTCTCGGGAACGGTCACATCGAATTCTTTATCGCTCGGGTTGACGCCCTCTAGAAGATAAGGTTCGGTGATTGGCTCGCCGTTGATAGTGAGCTTTCCTTCAGCGTCGCAGCAGATGACGTGGTCGCCACCGACACCAATCACGCGCTTGACCAGGTGCTGCGAAGAGTCGGATGCGCTGAGACCAAAAGCTTCCATTAACCAGTCGCCAATGCCGACCAGACCACGTGATTCGACCTTCTCAGGTTCGGTATATAGCCAACCACCGGGATCTTTAAAAACCACGACATCGCCGCGGTTGACCGCAATCAAATCTGGAACCAACTCGTTGACGATAATGCGGTCGTCGATTTGGAGGGTGTCCATCATTGATCCGGATGGAATGAAAAATGAGCGAATCAAAAAGGTTTTGATAAGAAGCGAAAGCACCAAAGCTGCGACAACAATCACCAAAACGTCAACTAGGAACGCTGCTATCGGATTGCGTCTGATCTTCTTCATGATCTTGGCAATCACGCCATTGCTCTCAGGCCGCTCTCGCCGGTTGCGGCGAAGTGGGGATTGCGGCAAATCACTCATGTTTTGAGCGTAACGCTAGCGAGTTGATGAACGACTTAGGCGTTGTCGCGCTTTTCGCGAATCTTGGCCTTCTTGCCACGAAGTTCGCGTAGGTAGTAAAGCTTGGCGCGACGTACGTCACCACGGCTCACTAGCTCGATCTTCTCTATCACTGGTGAGTGCACTGGGAAGGTACGCTCTACGCCAACCTGGAATGAAATTTTGCGAACGGTGAAGGTTTCGCGAACGCTTTCGCCCGAGCGACGAATAACAACGCCCTGGAAAACCTGAACACGGCTACGGTTACCTTCGATAATGTTTACGTGAACCTTCACGTTGTCGCCAACGCGAAACGCTGGGATGTCGCTCTTGAGGCTCTTCGCATCTACTGAGTCGAGGATGTGCATTTTGATATCACAATCTGTTTTCGCGCGCAGGTCAAAAACATTATTTTCGTTCGTCTTGAATTCCCGGTGGCTCCCCTGCGGCAGAGCACTCTTTATCCGAGCAACCTCTTTAGTCTGCCAGAAGAACTAGTCTTCGAGCAAGTCTGGACGCACTTTTTTCGTGCGTTCGACCTGTTGTTCTTTGCGCCATTTGGCAATTAGAGCGTGATTTCCGCTCAACAAAACCTCTGGCACATCGAAACCACGCCAGTTTGATGGCTTGGTGTATGACGGGTACTCGAGTAGTCCATCCGAGTGGGATTCTTCGACCAACGACTCGGCGTTGCCGATAACGCCCGGAATCAGCCGCGCAATGGCCTCGATCATCGCGATGGCGGCCACCTCTCCCCCGTTGAGCACATAGTCGCCGAGGCTGATCATTCGAACCTTCGCCTTGGTTTCGGCATAGTCGACCACTCGCTGGTCGATGCCCTCGTATCTACCGCAGGCGAAGACGATGTGCTTGGCATTGGCCAATTCTGCTGCGGTGGCTTGCTTAAAAAGCTCGCCGGCCGGAGATGTGAAAATTACGATCGAGTCGCCGTCAGCATCCAAGATTTCATCAAAAGCCTCACCCCAAGGCTCTGGCTTCATCAGCATGCCGGCACCGCCACCGTAAGGGCTGTCGTCTACCGTCTTGTGCTTGTCATGGGTGTAGTCGCGAAGGTCGTGGATGCGCACCTCGAGCAACTCTTTTTCACGAGCCTTGCCGAGCAACGAAAGCTCGAGTGCGTTGAAGTAATCAGGAAAAATGGTGATGGCATCGATGCGCATGGATGCTTAGCCTTCGACCTGCGCGACTGGCTCTTTATCGGCGCTGACTTCTTCGGGCTCGTCATCTGCGATTTCTTCGAACAAGCCGGCCGGAGGGGTGACCGTAACGGTCTGAGCCTCAATGTCGACAGCTGGAACAATCGCCTTGACGAATGGAACCAGGACTTCGCCGGTTTCGGTCTTGACTGCCAATAGGTCGTGTGCCGGAAAGTGTTCTACTCGAACAACCTTTCCGACTACCACGCCGTCGCGAACCACTTTTAGACCGACGAGCTGGTGGTCATACCAGGCGTCTTCTTCGGGTGGAAGTTCGGCTGCATCGGTGTCGATCAGCAAGATGGCTTTGATTAGGCTTTCGGCCGCGTTGCGGTCGTCGACGCCTTCAAGAAAAATCACCGGGGCTAGGTTGTACCAGCGAAGTTCGGTGACGGTGACGGTCTTGCCGAACCATGGTGAGGTTTCGGGAACCTGAAGTTTGAGAACCGCGCCAGGAACGAAACGTTCGTTTGGGCTGTCGGTGTAAAGCTCGAGTTTGATAGCACCTTTTAGGCCATGAGCCTTTAGCAGACGGCCCACACGGAGCTCGGTCTGCTTAGAAATCGGTCTCTACCAGTTCAACGCGCACGCGCTTGCCATCGGCAAGGGCATTTACCAGGGTGCGCAGGGCCTTAGCGGTGCGGCCGTTGCGCCCGATAACTCGACCCAGATCTTCTGGGTGAACGTGAACCTCAAGTAGATCTCCACGAGAGGTTGAGCGTTCGGTAACGGTAGCGTCTTCCGGGTGGTCGACGATTCCCTTAACCAAGTGTTCGAGCGCAGCGGCTAGCACGACTACTAAGCCTCTTCTGCTGGGGCTTCTGCTTCTGCAGCAGGAGCTTCTTCAGCGGCAGGTGCCTCTTCGGCTGCAGGTGCTTCTTCAGCAACTACTTCTGCCTCGGCAGCAGGAGCCTCTTCGACTACTGCTTCTGCCTCTGCAGCTGGAGCTTCTTCAGCTGCAACCTCGGCCGGAGCCTCGACTGCTGCCTCTTCGGCTACAGGTGCATCTACAACTTCTTCAACGGCTGCCTCTTCGACAACTGCTGCGGCTACTGGGGCCTTCTTCTCTTCCTTAGGACGAAGAACGGCCTTCTTAGCTGAGTCAACTACGAACTCTGGCTTTGGCTCTTTGACCTGAACCTTGTTCACGGCCTTCTCGCCCTTCGAAGCCTGGAAGTCACCAGTTAGCTTCAGAAGTGCCATTACCTGCTCGGTTGGCTGTGCGCCAACGCCTAGCCAGTACTGAGCGCGCTCAGAGTTGACTTCAATGAAAGATGGGTTTTCGGTCGGAATGTAACGACCAATTTCTTCGATCACGCGACCGTCACGCTTGGTGCGTGAGTCGGCAACGACGATGCGGTAGTGCGGCGCACGGATTTTTCCGAGACGCTTTAGGCGGATTTTGACGGCCACAATGCTCCTGTTAACTGTTGTATTGGGCGAGTTCCACCGTGAGCGTGGGGGCACACTCGGTAGAGAAGCTCTAGGGGTTGCCGGCAGTGTTTGGTTAGAGGGTCAAACACAAGGCAACCGCTCTATTCTGCCAGAAGAACTAGGTAGATGGCAACCAAACTCGCAATATCGGGGTGATTCGGCTAGATTCCGAACGCCGAACCGCTTGCGCCCGGTTCAGCATCCTTGGATGCACGTCGTGCAGCCTCTTCGGCCGCGCGCTTGGCCGGGTTGCCAGACTTGGAACCCTTCTTACCCTTGTCGTTCTTCTTCGACTTTCCGCCACCGATGAATCCGCCACCCATGCCCGGCATGTTTGGCATGCCAGGAATCTGAGGCATTCCGCCCTTTGCCACGGTTTTCATCATCTTGGCAGCCTGCTCGAAGCGGTTCACCAGAGAGTTCACCTCGGTGACCGTCACGCCAGAACCCTTGGCGATGCGCAGACGGCGTGATCCATTGAGCACCTTAGGTTCGTGACGCTCACGCGGGGTCATCGAGCGAATGATTGCCTCGGTGCGGTCGATCTCGCGCTCGTCAAAGTTTTCGAGCTGTTCTCGCATTTGTCCAGCGCCCGGCATCATTGCGAGCAAGCTTTTCATGTTGCCCATTTTGCGAAGCTGCTGCATTTGCTCAAGAAAATCTTCGAGGGTGAAGGTTTCAGAGAGCATCTTCTCTGAAAGGCGCTTGGCTTCGTCTTCGTCGAAAGCTTTCTGAGTCTTTTCGATCAGCGAAAGAACGTCACCCATGTCGAGAATGCGGCTCGCCATGCGGTCCGGGTAGAACGGCTCGAAAGCGTCTAGGCCTTCACCGGTTGACGAGAAGAGGATGGGCTTGCCGGTGACCGACGAAACCGAGAGTGCCGCACCACCGCGCGCATCGCCATCGAGCTTGGTGAGCACGACACCGGTGATGCCAACGCCATCTTCGAACGCCTTGGCAACATTGACAGCGTCTTGACCGATCATCGCGTCGATGACGAATAGAACCTCGTCTGGGTTGGTTGCCTTAGCGATGTCGCGTGCCTGCTTCATCAACTCTTCGTCAATGCCTAGGCGGCCCGCGGTGTCAACGATTACAACGCTGTACTGCTTTTTCGTGGCGTGCTTGATGGCGTCTTTGGCGACGGTTACGGGATTGCCTACGCCGTTGCCGGGTTCTGGAGCGAAAACGTCTACGCCGGCGCGCTCACCGACTACCTGCAGCTGGTTTACGGCGTTCGGGCGCTGAAGGTCGGCGGCTACGAGAAGCGGAGTTTGGCCCTGGTCTTTCAACCACTTCGAAAGCTTTCCGGCGAGGGTGGTCTTACCGCTACCCTGCAAACCGGCCAGCATGATTACGGTCGGTGGGTTCTTGGCGAACGAAATCTTGCGGGCTTCGCCACCGAGAATTGCAACCAGCTCGTCGTTCACAATCTGAACCACCTGCTGGGCCGGGTTCAGCGCCTTGCTGACCTCATCGCCCAGGGCACGGTCGCGAACGGCGTTTACAAAGTTTTTGACTACTTCGAGAGCAACGTCTGCCTCGAGCAGTGCTCGACGAATCTCGCGAAGAGTTGCATCGATATCGGCAGGAGTTAACTTGCCTTTGGTACGCAGGTTTCTAAACGTCTCGACAAGACGATCTGACAGGTTACCGAACACAAAACTCCTTGGTTGCTTGAATCTAGTTAACTAGACCCTTTGCGAATTCGCGTGCGTCAAAGAACGCAAAATCTGAAATACCTTCGCCCACGCCGACCAATTTCACCGGAATGCCCAGCTCGGTTTGAATCGAATAAACGATGCCGCCCTTGGCTGTGCCGTCAAGTTTCGTGAGAGCGACGCCGGTGACCTTGGCAACCTCGGCAAAGGCTTTCGCCTGAACCATACCGTTTTGCCCGGTTGTCGCGTCAATCACCAATAGCACTTCTGCGATCACCGCCTGCTTCTCGACCACGCGACGAATCTTGTCGAGCTCGTTCATCAGGTCGACCTTGTTCTGAAGGCGTCCAGCGGTGTCGATGATCAAAATGTCGGCCTGGTCACGAACCGCGATTTCGGTGGCTTCAAATGCCACGGATGCTGGGTCTTGCCCTTCGGTTTTTGGTCGAATGAGGGTCGCACCCGCGCGATCGGCCCAGGTCGCAATCTGGTCGACAGCCGCGGCACGGAATGTGTCGGCAGCTGCGATTACGACATCCCAGTCGCCTTCTTTGAGCCACTTGGCAAGCTTTCCGATGGTGGTCGTTTTGCCAACGCCGTTGACGCCGACGACAAGAATCACATATGGCAACTTTTGGCTGCTGAGGTTTAGGGCTTTGTCATCGCGCTCGAGGTTCTCGGCAATGAGGTCTTGCAAAATCTGCTTGAGCTCGGCTTCGCTCTTGGCACCCTGCTTCTTGGCGCGGCTCTTGACGCCCTCAACGATGCGCTCGGCAGCGGCCACGCCAAAGTCAGCCTGAATCAGAACGTCTTCGAGTTCATCGAGGTTCTCAGGGTCGAACTTGATGCGGGTGAAAAGGCTCTTGATGCCCTTGATGAACGACCGCTTCGGTAGTTCGACGGCCTCGAGCACCGGTTCAGGGGCAGGTTCTGGTTCAGGGGTTGGCTCGGGCTCAGCCTCGACCTCAACGACCGGTTCTGGCTCGACCTCAACAACTGGCTCAGGCTCCGGTTCCGGTTCCGGCGCGACCTCAACAACTGGCTCGGGTTCAGGTTCTGGCTCAGGCGCAACCTCGACAACTGCCTCAACAACTGGAGCTTCGAAGATCTCGACAGGCGTTTCGACTACGGGCTCAGGAAGTACCTCGGGCGCTTCGAATACTTCGACCGGCTGCTCCTTCGGAGCATCCTTGTCTTTCTTTTTGCGCCAGAAAAGGAAACCCATTAGACCTTCTCTTTTTCAAATCGCTGGCCAACGACGGCAGAAACACCGTCTTGACGCATCGAGACACCGTAGAGCGCGTCGGCGATCTCCATGGTGCGCTTTTGGTGCGTGACGATGATGAGCTGCGAGCTTTCGCGCAAATCTTTAAAAATTTCGAGGAGTCGACCCAGGTTTGAATCGTCAAGGGCGGCTTCAACTTCATCCATGACGTAGAAGGGCGAAGGGCGCGCCTTAAAGATTGCGATTAGCAGTGCAACGGCTGCGAGCGAACGCTCACCGCCCGAGAGAAGTGAGAGCCGCTCGATGCGCTTTCCAACCGGCTTGACGGTGACTTCGATACCGGTGGTCAGTAGGTTCTCTGGGTCGGTCAAGAAAATCGAGCCGGTGCCGCCAGGGAAGAGAACCGGGAAGACCTGTTCGAATGCCTGCCTGGTGTCGTTGAAGGCGTCTTCGAAAATGTGCTTCATCTTGTCGTCGAGGTCGTCGATGATCTGAAGCAGGTCTTTTCGAGTCTGAGTTAGGTCTTCAAGCTGCTCGGTCAAGAACTTGTGACGCTGTTCAAGCGCGGCGAATTCTTCGAGTGCGAGTGGGTTTACTCGACCCAAACGCTCTAGCACGCGTTCTGCGTCGCGGAGTCGCTTGACCTGCTCGTCACGCGAGTACGCGGTGGTCGGTTCGCCATCAATGTCTGACGGCACCATCTGGTCTGGACCATACTCGGCAAGCAGCACAGATTGCTCGAGGCCAAGCTCGTCGTGTGCTTTGCCAACAAGATTTGCCAAGTTCAAACGCTTTTCGTGGTTGGCAAGCTCGATGTCGTGAACACTTTCGGTCAGGGCACTTAGCTTCATCTGGGTCTCGGCGACTTCACCGCGAAGACGAATCAACTCGCTGAATTGGTTTTGACGGGCCGAGTCGAGGTTAGTGAGTTTCACCTTGGCTTCGGCAGCTTTTGTGGCTACAGCGTCCATGACGGCTGGTAGCACGTCGAGAACCTTGCGCGAGTTTTCTAGAGCCTTGGCCTGGGCTGCGGCCGCGACCTGGGCGCGCTCGATAGCGGCGGTGGCTTCGCCAACCTGAGCCTTTAGAGTTTCGGCGCGCTCTTGCTCAACTCGAAGTCGCTCAACCGCTGCGCCGAGGTCGACACGAAAATCCAGTTCTTTTTGGCGTTCATTTTCGAGAGCTTCGACAAGGCTTTGACGGTCAGAAACATCGACGGTAGGTCGCTCGCTGGCAGCGAAGGTGTCGTGGGCCGCCTTGGCTTGGCTGAGCGCTAACTCCGCCGCGTCGATGCCCTGCTCGGCTGCCGTTGCAACCGTCGCAAGACGGTCTACTTCACCCTGGCGAGCCTCAACCTGAACGCGCAGGCGACCCAGCTTTTCGGCGTTCGAGGCAAGGGTTGCGTCGTGTTCGTTCAGTGATGCGAGAGCTGCTTTTGCAGAAGCCTTCGCGGCCTCTTCGGTCGAACGTGCCTGTGCCAATTCGCCGCGAGCCGTTTCAATTTGCTCGTTGACCTCAGCCAAACGAGCCTCGGCTGCATCGCGTTCCGAAACAAGCTGAAGCTTCGAAGGCTTGCTCTGGCTACCACCGCGAATAACGCTGGCGGTTAGCACGTCACCTTCGAGTGTGATCAGAGTCTGCTTCGCACTGCTGGCATCTTTCGCATAAAGCGCACGTGCCGCGGCAATGTCATCGACAATCAAAATGTCGGCAAGCAGAGCCAGAATGCCGGTCGGAGCCTGCACAACGTCGGTCGCAGCTCGAACGCCAGTTACGCCTGCGCTCTTGGCGGCCGCAACTTTGGCATCGACATCGGCAATGATCAGTTCGACACGGCCACCGTCGTTGTTCTTCAGGTGCTCGATTGCGGCAAGGCCGTCTTCACGGGTGTCGGCGACCACAGCATCCGCTAGTGAACCTAGGGCTGCTGCAACGGCGGCTTCAAAACCGGCTGTCACCTTCATGTGCGAGGCAACTAGCCCGCGAATACCTCGCAGCGACGAAGAGGTGACCGAAGAAGCGCCATCTTTCTGGTCGAGTGTGAGGTTCAGGGCCGAGCGCTTAGCCGAAAGTGAATCGCGTTCACGCTCTGCTTGGTGAATGACATCACGAAGTTGCTCGATCTTGGCAGCGGCATCGGCAACGGCCTTCTGCGCGGCGTCGTAACTCTGCTCGAGATTGCTATCGCCCTTGCCACCCTCGGCCTGAAGCTGGGCTTCTAGGGTCGAATATTCGGCGGCACTAGCGTCCAAGCGGCTTTGGGCCTCAACGAGTGCGGCCTGGTGACGGGCCAATTCTTCACGGATGCTCGCCAAGCGGCTCTCGGCCACACTCGACTCATTCGCCAAACGTGATTTCTCGAGGTCGAACTGCGAGATTAGGACGGTTTGCTCAGCGGCCTGGTTGTCGAACTTCTCGAGTGCGTCACGAGCAATGTTGCGGGTCTTCTCTGCCTCGGCGAGCGCACCCTTGAGTGTCTCGACGGCAGCGGCCAATCGCACGGCTTCGGCCGCGGCGTTCTCGGCGTCACGGGCAATCTGCGAAGGGTCAACCTGGGCGGCTGCGTTCTCTGACTGAGCGCTTAACAGGGCGACGCGCTGATTAGCCATCGAGAGCAGTGAACGAAGTCGTTCGGTAACCGAGTCGTATTCGAACACCAGTTGGCGCGCTTCATCTAGTTCTGGCGACACCTGCGCTGCCTCAAGCGATTGAAGGCGTGCGGTGTTCTCGGCTAGTAGCTCTTGCAAAATATTGCGCTCAGCCTTGCGGTCGGCTTCACTCTTGGCGGTTACTTCAAGTGCATTGTGAAGAGCTGCGATGTCGTCGGCGAGCAAGCGAGCCTTGGCGTCGCGAACCACCGAGGCGATTCCGGCTGCCTGACGGGCAACCTCGGCCTGCTGGCCAAGTGGCTTTAGTTGGCGACGCACTTCACCGGCAAGGTCGTTTAGGCGAGTGAGGTTTGCCTGCATTGCCTCGAGCTTGCGCTGAGTTTTTTCTTTGCGACGGCGGTGCTTGAGAATACCCGCGGCTTCTTCGATGAATCCGCGGCGTTCTTCGGGTGAAGCCTTCAAGATTCCGTCTAGCTGACCCTGACCGACGATCACGTGCATCTCGCGACCGAGACCAGAGTCGCTCAACAGTTCTTGCACGTCTAGCAGGCGACAAGCATCCCCGTTGATTGCGTATTCACTGCCACCGTTGCGAAACAGTGTGCGACTGATGGTGACTTCGCTGTAGTCGATCGGCAGCGCGCCATCGGAGTTATCGATCGTCAAAAGCACTTCGGCACGGCCGAGCGGTCCCTTGGTGCTGGTGCCGGCGAAAATTACGTCTTCCATCTTGCCGCCGCGAAGAGTCTTTGCGCCCTGCTCACCCATTACCCAGGCGAGGGCGTCAACAACGTTGGATTTTCCCGAGCCGTTCGGACCGACAACGGCGGTGACGCCAGGCTCGAAGTTGAAGGTGGTCGACTGCGCGAACGATTTAAAGCCCTTGAGGGTCAGGCTCTTGAGATACAAGCTTCACCCACCTATGCAACGTTTAAATGAACGGCAAATGCCGTCAGACAAAATTACCCCATTTAGCGGGTGAGTTTTTGACACTTTGGGCAGAAATGCGAACCGCGGTTCATCCACGAGTCGCGCCTAATTGGCGTGCCACAGCGGTTGCATGGTTTATCGGTTTGCCCGTAGGCGTTCAATGACACCTCGAAATAGCCCGATTCACCGTTTACGTTTTTGTATTGCTCGTCGAAACTGGTTCCGCCGGCCTCAACTGCGCGAGCAAGGATGCCCTGCACTTCGGTCATCAAGGCACCAAGTTTCGCGGCCGAAATGTCTTTGGCCGGGCGGTCGTAGTGCAGTTTTGCCGCCCAAAGAGCTTCGTCGGCATAAATGTTGCCAATACCGCTGACCACACCCTGGTCGAGCAGCACGCGCTTGATGCCGGAGTTTTTGCCGCGCATCCGCTTGATCACCGCAGCCACCTTGAATTCTGGGTCTAGCGGGTCGCGCGAAATGTGGGCGGCCGAGTGTGGAATCTTGTGTTGCCACTCCCCTGCCCTAAGCGCGCTGTCGCTAAAGCCGCCCTGGCCACCATCGGGGGTCGAGACAAGTTCATCGATTTGCAACGAGCCGAAGATTCGCTGGTCGACAAAACGAAACTCGATTGGTGAGCCATCTGAGGCTTCGAGGTGAATCACGATTCTGGTGAGTTTGTCAGGTTCTGCCCCGGCATCACGAATGAGCATTTGACCACTCATGCCGAGGTGCCCTACGAGCGCGAAATTTACTTCGCTCGAGCCGGCAAGCTCGAGCGGCAGCCACAAAAACTTGCCGCGTCGCACAACGGCGAGAACCTTTGCGTCTGCAAGTGCGGTTACGAAATCGCGTGGCCCGGGAAGGTGACGTTTGAGGCTGCGCTCGTCCAAGACCTCAATGGCGCGGATGCTCGCCCCAATAACGTGTTGCGAAAGGCCAAGTCGAACGGTCTCGACTTCGGGTAACTCGGGCACTAGTTGCCTCCGAGCGCCTTGATGGCTGCGATGGCTGCCTCAGACTCGGCACCCTTGCGACTTCTGGCTTCGCCGGCCGCGACCACTTCGCCCACCGTGACAGTCGCGCTGAAGATTCGATCGTGATCTGGGCCGGTGTAAGTTGTTTCATAGGCAGGCGCTGAAAGGCCGCGTTCCTGGGCGATTTCTTGAAGCTTGGTTTTTGGCTCGCTGTTGAGCAATAGGTCGATGTGGTTATCGAGCAACGGAAAAATGAATCGCTCAACCAATTCGCTCGCGCGGGTGAGGCCGTGTTCGACATAGGTTGCACCGAGAATCGCCTCGAAGGCATCGGCCAAAAGATTTCCTTTGTCGCGACCACCGGTTTTTTCTTCACCCTTGCCGAGAAGCAAAAACGAACCGATGTCGATGCCGGCCGCAACCTCGGCCAGAGCCTTTGCCGAGACAACCGAGTTTTTGAGGCTAGAAAGTTCGCCCTCTTGAAGTTCTCCGAACCTTTTGTAAAGTTCGGCAGTAACAACAAAACCCAACACCGAGTCGCCGAGAAACTCTAGACGTTCGTTGTTGGGTTGATTGCCGTTCTCATACGAGTGAGAACGATGAGTAAGTGCTTGGGTCAGTAGGTCTTGGCTAATCGAAACGCCGAGACGCTCGATTAAGACTTCAAGCCCGTGACTCAAAAGTCTTTAGGCGTCTGCTACCTTGCGGCCCTTGTACTCAAGGAACAGGGCGTTGCCTGTTGAGTCCTCGACTACCTTGGCGCGGTGAGGCATGCTGTAGACGGTCTTACCGTTGACAACGGTCTTGACCAGGGTGACCTCGGCGGCCTTCCACTGCGAACGGCGTGAGTGAGTACGGCTGCGGGAGAGGCGTCTTTTAGGTACTGGCATCTCTAATCTTCCTTCAAGTTTGTTAGCGCATTCCACCTCGGGTCAACCGGGGCTTCGTGAGCGTGTTGCGGGTCTTCATTCAACTTCGCACCACACGTTACGCACAGACCTTTACAGCCTGCACTACAAACGGGTTGGAACGGAAGAGACAAAACTACCGCGTCTCTGATGACCTGATCTAAATCGATTGACTCGTTTTCGACCACGAAGTCATCTTCGCTTGTTCCAGAATAGGCGAAAAGCTCCTGAAATTCCACCTCAACCGCCGAATCAATCGGGTCGAGACATCTGCTGCACTCGCCGGATGCGGTCGCAAATGCGTCTCCGGTGACCAAAATGCCCTCGTGAACCGACTCAAAACGTGCGTCAATCTCAATGGTTGAACCCGCTGGGATGCCGATTGCGAAGTTTGCCATCGACTCATCGATCACAACATCCACTTGCTTTTCACGCATCGTGCCCGGCTTGTTGATTAGGTCGTGTACGGAAATTTGTAGTGATTCACTCATTAGTTTTTGAATTTCTTTTCGATAAGTTTCTGAACCGGCTTGGCGACGTATTTGCGCACGTCTCCCCCATTTTGGGCGAGCTGGCGAACCAGACTCGAAGAAATGTGTGAAAGCTCAGGCGCCGAGATCAAAATCGCGGTTTCGATGCCGGTCAACTCACGGTTAATTTGCGCCATCGGAAATTCGAAATCGACATCGGTGGCAGAGCGCGCGCCCTTGACGATTACGTCGGCCCCAACATCCGTGCACAAATCGACCAGCAACCCAGATTCGAGAGCAACCACGCGGATGCCCGACAATCCGGCCTCGGCAAGTGTCTGTTCTACCAACTCAACCCGGTCGACCAGCGAAAACATTGGTGTCTTGTTTGGGTTGTGAACCACCGCAATAACGAGTTCGTCGAAAAGTTCACTGGTGCGCTCGGCGATGTCGAGGTGCCCAACGGTGAACGGGTCGAACGACCCTGGGTAAACAGCGATTTTTGGCATGCCTCTAGGTTACCTGTGACGGGGTGTCGGTTGCGATGGGTGAGTTCTAAGTCTTGGCTAGGTTTTCTTGCGCCTGTAGGTCGATTCGCTCTAGCGCTGCGGCAAGCGCCGGGTGCTTCTCGAGGGTCGGGTCGGCTTCGAACACTTCGGCAGCCATGACGCGCACCTCACCGATGAGGGCGGCGTCTTGAATCACCCTGAGCAGTTTGAGCGATGAACGACCGCCCGACTGCGATTTGCCAAGCACATCGCCTTCGCGACGCAGTTCGAGGTCGATCTCGCTCAGTTTGAAGCCATCGGTGGTTGAGGCGACCGCGGTGAGTCGCTCGAGTGAAACCGTGCCGGGATCAGCGGTGGTGAGCAACAGGCATAGCCCTGGCAATCCGCCACGACCCACACGACCGCGCAGCTGGTGCAGCTGCGAGATTCCGAATCGGTCGGCGTCGAGCACGACCATGACCGTAGCGTTTGGCACGTCGACACCCACCTCGATCACGGTGGTGCTCACCAACACGTCGATCTCTTTGGCCACAAAGCGGGCCATCACCTCGGCCTTTTGCTCTGCGCTCATTCGACCGTGCAAGACGTCGATGTTGACACCAGCGAGGGTGGGGTTGAGCTTCAACCCCTCGGCAACGCTCAAGGCTGCTGCGAGCGGCGCCTTGGGTTCGGTCGGGGTGGCCATTTCGACCAGGTCTTCGGCCGAAACATCCTCGTCGTCAACAAACCCTTCGGCTAACTCTGGCTCGGCATCTGTCTCATCGATTCGCGGGCAAACCACGAAGGCCTGTCGCCCAGCCGAAACCTCTTCGGCAACGCGCGCCCATACCCTGGCGACTAGACCGCCCTGATTGATTTGCACGACGTGGCTGGTGATTTCTTTGCGGCCGGCCGGCAACTCGGTGAGGGTAGAAACATCTAGGTCGCCAAAAACAGTGACCGCTAACGTGCGCGGAATCGGTGTTGCCGTCATGGTCAGCACGTGCGGTGGCAGTTTGCCCTTGAGGCGCAGTGCTTCGCGCTGCTCAACGCCGAAGCGGTGCTGCTCATCAACCACAATCAAACCGAGGTCTAGAAACTCAACCTTGTCGGCAATCAGGGCATGAGTGCCAACCACCAGCTGCGCTTTGCCGCTGACAATCTGCAGTAGCGCGCGCTTGCGATCGGCTACCGATTGCTGACCGGTGAGCAGTGTGAGACCAACCTTTTTGGCCAGCTCGCTACCCAATGTGCGCTCGATCGAGGCAAAGTGCTGCGATGCCAAAACCTCGGTTGGGGCAATCAGCGCCGACTGCCCGCCCGAGTCGGCCACGGCGAGCATGGCGCGCACCGCAACCAAAGTCTTACCCGAACCCACTTCACCCTGCAAAAGGCGATTCATCGGATGCTCGGCACTCAGATCTTCAAGAATTTGCTGCCCGATCTCAACCTGACCGCGAGTCAACTCGAAGGGAAGTGCCGCGTCGAAGGTCTCTAGGGCACCGCCCGTAGCCGGAACTCGCGACGTGGTTTTGGTGTGCGAGTTATCGGCTCGACGCTTGAGCAACGTGGCTTGCAGCAAGAATGCCTCGTGGAAACGAAGAGTGTCTCTGGCCGCCTGCCACTCGGTAGCCACGGCAGGTCGATGAATTTTCGCAAGCGCATCAGCCAGACCTAGCAAACCCTCGGCCTTCGCAATTTCAGTCGGCACCTCGTCTTCTATCGGGGCGAGAGTGTCTAGCACGACGCCCATGGCTCGGGCGATCATCCACGTGGTTACCGCCGAAGCGGCCGGGTAAATCGGAATCGGCAGGTCTGCCCACGCCTTCGCCGCGCTCTGGTCTACCTCTTCGGCGAACAACTCGTAATCGGGGTGGGTCAGCTGCAGTTTGCCCTGATACGCGCCGATCTTGCCCGCGAATAGTCCACGAACGCCCGGCTTTAGTGTCTGCGCTCGCCATGCCTGGTTGAAAAACGTAAGCGAAAGCACGCCGTTGCCATCGGTGATGCGCACCTCGAGAATGCTGCCCTTGCGCCCAGTCATACGTCGCTCTCGCACATCGACAATCTCGGCAACGATCGAAACCGACTCGCCAATTGGCAGGTCGGCGATGGGGGTTAGTTCACCACGCGAAGAATAGCGACGAGGATAGTGGGTTAGCAGGTCGGCAACGGTTTTTAGCCCCAGATGGCGCGCGAAAGACTTGGCGGTTCGGTCACCCAAAACGCGGTCTAGCGGCTCAAGAGGTAAAAGCATGGTTCAATGCTAGACATGACAAGAATTATCGGAGGCATCGCGGGCTCGAGAAAACTCGTTTCGCCGGCCAAAACCACCAGACCAACCTCCGACCGCATTCGCGAAAGCCTGTTTTCAAAGCTTGAAGCCCGCGATTTGCTCGAGTCGAGCCACATTCTCGACCTTTATGCCGGCACCGGGGCGCTCGCCTTGGAGGCCGTCAGTCGCGGCGCAAGCGTGGCCTGGATGGTTGAGCGCGACGGTAAGGCGGCGGCTGTATGCGTGGCAAACGCCCGCCTGGTGCAGAAGGCCCTGCAAGATGAAGAACTCGAGGCCGAAACCAAGGTTGTGAACAAGTCGGTTGCTTCGATGCTGGCCGGCGAAGCATCCACGCGCTTCGACATCGTCTTCATCGACCCGCCATACGAGGTCACGAACGAAGAGGTGACGACCAACTTGACTGCGCTAGAGGCTCATTTAAACGCGGATGCTGTGGTGGTTGTCGAGCGATCGAGCCGCTCTGGCGCGGTTAGTGCGCCGAAATACTTGAAACTTGATGAAGAAAAAAGCTACGGCGATACCGTGCTGTATTTCTATTCGAACTAAACCAGTCTCGAGCGACTAAATGTGACGCTCTGGCGCGCCGATGTAAAGCTGCTGAGGGCGGCCGATTCTGGTGGCAGGGTCTTGGTTCATTTCGCGCCAGTGAGCAATCCAGCCTGGTAGTCGGCCAATTGCGAAAAGCACGGTAGACATACGTGTCGGGAATCCCATTGCCTTGTAGATGACGCCGGTGTAGAAATCGACGTTCGGGTAAAGCTTGCGCTCTACGAAATAGTCGTCGGCCAGCGCTGCAGTTTCGAGTTCTTTAGCAATGTCGAGCAGTGGGTCACTAACGCCAAGCTCGGCAAGAACGCGGTCGGCGGTTGCCTTGACAATCTTGGCGCGAGGGTCAAACGACTTGTATACGCGGTGACCAAAGCCCATCAGGCGAATGCCGTCTTCTTTGTTCTTTACACGCTCGACGTAACGCTGAACCGAATCGCCCGAATCGCGAATGTTGGTGAGCATTTCGAGAACAGCCTCGTTGGCTCCACCGTGTAGAGGGCCAAACAGTGCCGAAATACCCGCCGAAACCGAGGCGAACAAGTTGGCCTGCGAAGAGCCCACCAAGCGCACGGTCGAGGTCGAGCAGTTCTGCTCGTGGTCGGCGTGAAGAATGAAGAGTGTGTCGAGAGCCTTGGTTACCACCGGGTTTTGCAGGTAAGGCTCGGCCATGTTGCCAAAGCTCATTCGCAAGAAGTTCTCTACGAACCCGAGTGAGTTGTCTGGGTAAAGCAGAGCCTGACCAAGCGAGTTCTTGTAGGAATAAGCGGCCAACACCGGCATCTTCGCCAACATGCGAATGCTCGAAAGTTCAACCTGCTCTTCGTCGTGTGGGTCTAGAGAGTCCTGGTAGAACGTCGATAGCGCAGATGCTCCAGCAGCCAGAACAGACATCGGATGCGCGTTCTGCGGCATCGCATGAAAGATGTTCTTCAACTCTTCGTGAATCAGGGTGTGGCGACGAATGCGGCCATCAAAATCGGCAAGCTGAGATTCGCTCGGCAACTCACCGTAGATGAGTAGGAAGGCAACTTCGAGGAAAGTTTTCTGACCGGCAAGTTCTTCGATGGGGTATCCGCGATAACGCAAGATGCCCTCGTCGCCATCGATGTAGGTGATGGCCGATTTGGTCGAGGCGGTGTTTACAAAACCCTGGTCGAACGCGTTAAGACCGGTTGCAGCATTGAGCTTTGAGAAGTCAATAACGTCGTCGCCGGCGGCTGATGGCAGAATCGGAAATTCTGCAGTTCCACCCGGATAGTTCAGGGTGACTTTGTCGGCATTAACCTGGTCGGTCAACGGTACTCCTAAGGTCTTAGCGGTGATTCAAGCCTAGGGCATTTTCTAGGCGTCTAGCGCCCTCGGTTACGCGCTCGTCGGTGGCAGTGAGAGCGAACCTGACATGCTTTAGCGAGCTTTCGCCATAGAGCGAACCAGGTGCAACGAGGATGCCCAGATCGGCCATGCGCGCCACCGTGGTCCAGCAGTCTTCACCGAGCGTTGCCCAAATGTAAAGACCCGCTTCACTGTCGGTAACCTCGAAGCCGAATGTCTTCACGGCGGGCAGAAGGATTTCGCGTCTCGCGCGGTAAATTTCTTTCTCTTTGGCCACGTGCTCATAGTCACCGAGCGCCACGGCAATCGCGTGCTGCACAGGTGCCGGAGTGTTCAAACCGGCGTGCATGCGAATGTTTACGAGCGACTTGACCAGAGCCGCATCGCCTGCAGCAAAAGCGGCACGATGGCCGGCCATGTTCGACTGCTTGCTAAGCGAATAGAGAGCGAGGATGTTCGTGTAATCGCCACCGCAAACTCGAGGGTCTAGCACCGACGGAATCAACTTGTTCGACCAGTCATCCCAGCCAAGCTCGGCGTAGCACTCGTCGCTGGCCAGAACAGCTCCCAGTTCACGCGCGCGATCAACCGCGGCCTTCATCCGGTCAACATCGAGCACGCGACCGTCGGGGTTGCCGGGGCTGTTGATCCAGATCAATTTGGTGTTCTCTGGCCAAAGGCTCGGGTCGTCTTCGCTCACGATTTCGGCGTCGACAAGAGCAGCGCCGACGATGTACGCGGTGTAGGCCACTGTTGGTTGAACGACGACATCACCCTTGCCGAGCCCCAAGAGAAGTGGCAGGAAAGAAATCAGCTCTTTTGACCCGATGCTCGGCATCACGTTTGCAGGAGTGAGCCCGCTCACTTGGCGTCGTCGGGCAAACCACTCGACGACGGCGGCTTTGAACTCGGGTGAACCACCGGTTGATGGGTAGCCGGGTGAGTTAGATGCCGCTTCGAGAGCAGCTCGAATGATTTCGGGAGTTGGGTCTACCGGAGAACCAACCGAAAGGTCTACCAGCCCGCCAGAGTGATCACGAGCTTTTTCTGCGTAGGGCTTCAGTTGCTCCCAGGGATACTCGGGCAGGCGGTCAAACACTAGCTATTCGCCCTGCGGCGGAAGAACAGAAACAACTGCGTGATCGGCATCAATCTTGCCAACCTTGGCTGCGCCGCCAGGTGAACCAATCTCGCTAAAAAATTCGACGTTTGCCTTGTAGTAATCGGCCCACTGGCTTGGTAGGTCATCCTCGTAGTAAATCGCCTCAACCGGGCAAACCGGCTCGCAAGCGCCACAGTCAACGCACTCATCCGGGTGAATGTAGAGCATGCGGTCGCCCTCGTAGATGCAGTCGACTGGGCACTCTTCGATGCAGGCCTTGTCTTTAACATCAACGCACGGCAGTGCGATTACGTAAGTCACGAATGTTCCTCTCAAAAAACTAGGTCAATTAAACCATTGACCCGAACGGAATAACTGTTAGCGGTGCCCAGATGTTCCGCGTTTTAGGCTTCTCGAGCTCAAGCGCGGAAAGAGCATGACGAGCGCACAGATTGCCATCGAACCATAGAACCACCAGGTACCGATGTCGTTCTTGGCAACTGCAAACCCGGTTGCATTGTTTTCGTCACTGAGCCAGAACAATGAGCCAATCAAGGTCAAGGTCATTAGGTATAGCGCTCCGCGACTTTCTCGAAGCAATCGCAGGGCGAGGGCTAGAAGTGCCGTGATGGCGAGGGCAACGTAAAGACCGATCGGCGTTGATGCGGTGTCATCAGCAGTAATCGTGTGCAGCATGGTGCCGACTACTGTGAGCAGAACTCCGAGCGGTAAGGCCCAAAGTGCTAACGCCACCGGTTTGATCCACTGGAATGGTCTGATCGAAGACTTGCGCAACCGCTCGGGTCGGTCGTAGCGAATCTCTTTGCCCGTGACGATCGAATAGGTTTCTTTGAAAACGGCGATTTGTGAGGCATGGGCGGCCAGTGCAGCCTTTTTTACCTCGACGGTCTCGGCATCACCAATAGCCACGTCGAAACGTTCTCTGCCTTCGGCGATAACCCAAAACTGTGGTGCGCGGCCGCGACGGTCACGGGCGTAGCGACGCATGGCCATCGCCGATGCTTCGTTGGCGCGCTTGTGGTCTGGGTGGCCAAAGCCACCGCGGCGATTGTAGGTGACCAGGTAGTCAGGCTTGAATTGAGTCAAAACTTGGTAAATGTCTTCGCTGATCACGGCGGTCGACACGGCCGAAAGGGCCATTTCGTCTAGGTCTTTAGGTTTGGTGGCGCGACCCCACGGGTTCAGCTTGAAACCGGAGTCTAGGTAGGCTCGCGTGCCGGCGAACTTGTGGTTTTTTACGCCGAGTTCTTCGAGAGCGTTTTTCAACTCGGATGCACGAAACGCGCCCACCGCCGAAAGGTTACCCTCGAGCGCCTTTAGTTCTTCAAGTTTCATTCGACCGCGTTCACCGCGGGTAAGCGTGAGCACCATTACCTCTGCGCCATCCCTGATGGCTTTTGCAATCACGTGACCGGTGAAGAGGCTTTCGTCATCTGGATGCGCGTGCACCAAGAGAAGGCGCTTCGGCTTGAATGGCGGTTTGGACATACAACTAACTATATTCCAGCCGAGCACCGGTAAGCGGTGTTTCAAGACTTTTGGGCCAAGCACTTGCCGAAGTTAGGCAACCCTAAGTAAACTATTCTTGTTAGGTAACCCTAAGTAAGCCAAAGAAAGATCCTAAATGCTCGCAAATTTCTTAATCGGACTCCGTGAAGGCCTCGAAGCGGCCCTAATTGTCGGAATCTTGGCGGGTTACCTGGTTAAAATCGGTCGCCGCAAGGACTTTTCGAAGCTCTTCACAGGCGTGGGCGCTGCCATCGGTCTGTCAATCTTGGTCGGTTTTGGTCTCACCTACGCGGTGACCGAAGCGCCAGAGGGCATTAACGAGATTATCGCCGGCACCACGTCCATCATTGCAGTGGGCTTTGTAACTTGGATGATCTTCTGGATGGCCTCGCAGGCAAAAAGTCTCGGCGCAGAACTCCGTGGCAAGATCGACCAGGCGCTAGAAACTTCAACCGTCACTTTGGTTGGCGTTGCCTTCTTTGCGGTCATCCGTGAAGGAATTGAGACTGCCGTGTTTCTTTGGAGCGCCTCGAAGGCCACTGGCGACGAGACCCACCCGATTCTCGGCGCAACCCTCGGTCTGCTGGTCGCAACCGTTATGGGCTACCTCATCTACCGCGGAGTGCTCAAGTTCAACCTGTCATCGTTCTTCAAGTACACCGGTGCGTTTTTGATTGTTGTAGCGGCCGGCATCTTGGCCTACGGCATTCACGAACTTCAAGAGGTTGGCATATTCGCGGGCCTCGAGCAGGCCTTCCCTATCCTCACTTCGAACGCCTACGACGTCTCTGGCATCATCGAGAAAGACGGCGTGGTGCACAGCATCTTGAAGGGAACGATTTCATTCAGAGTCACCCCTTCTAACCTAGAAGCGCTGGTCTGGTTCTTGTACGCGATCCCGGTAACGCTCATCTACGTTTTGGGATACCGCAAGACGGCAAAGGCTTAATCAGAACTAAAGAAAATCCCCCGAGGCTCTAGGCTTCGGGGGATTTTCTTTAACTTTTCTTAGTTGGTGTCGGCGCGCTTACGGGCCGAGACTGCGCGAGCGCGAAGGTTGGCGTCGAGCTCAACCTTGCGAATGCGAGTTGCCTCAGGGGTTACTTCGACACACTCGTCTTCGCGGGCAAACTCTAGACACTCTTCGAGTGAAAGCTTTCGAGGAGGAGTTAGCGACTGGAATTCGTCAGAAGAGGCAGCACGCATGTTGGTGAGCTTCTTCTCCTTGGTTATGTTGACTTCCATGTCGTCTGCGCGTGAGTTCTCGCCCACGACCATTCCGGCATAAACCTCGCTGGTTGGCTCTACGAAGAACGAGCCGCGCTCCTGAAGTCCGATCATGGCGAACGGGGTTACGACACCGGCACGGTCGGCAACCATCGAGCCGTTGTTTCGGGTGACGATTTCACCGGCCCAAGGCTCGTAACCAGCAGAAATGGCATTGGCGATACCGGTGCCCTTAGTGGTGGTCAAGAATTCGGTTCTAAAGCCGATTAGCCCACGGCTAGGAATCAAGAACTCCATACGAACCCAACCGGTTGAGTGGTTGATCATGTTCTTCATGCGACCTTTGCGCGCGGCCATGAGCTGCGTGATTGGGCCGAGGAACTCTTCAGGAACATCGATGGTGAGATCTTCAACAGGCTCGTGCAACTTGCCATCAACACGGCGAGTAACTACCTGAGGCTTACCGACGGTTAGTTCGTAGCCTTCGCGACGCATCTGCTCAACAAGAATTGCCAGAGCAAGCTCTCCGCGCCCTTGAACCTCCCAAGCGTCAGGACGCTCGGTAGGCAGAACCTTGATCGACACGTTACCGATTAGTTCTTTGTCGAGGCGGTCTTTCACTAGACGAGCGGTGACCTTTGCTCCCTTAACGCGGCCGGCCATTGGTGAGGTGTTGATACCAACGGTCATCGAGATGGCCGGGTCGTCAACCGTAATCATTGGCAGTGGGCGAATGTCGTTAGGGTCGGCAAGGGTTTCACCAATGGTGATTTCTTCGATACCGGCAACGGCGACGATGTCACCAGGGTTAGCTTCATCGGCCGGAAAACGGTCGAGCGCTTTGGTCTTGAGTAGCTCGGTGATTTTCACGTTCTGGGTGGTGCCATCGGCACGTACCCAAGCAACCTGCTGACCCTTGCGCAGTGTTCCGTTGAAGATGCGCAACAGTGCGAGACGGCCAAGGAATGGCGAAGCATCCAAGTTTGTAACGTGCGCCTGAAGCGGGGCTTCAGGGTCGTACTGTGGCGCTGGGATGTGCTTGAGAATCGCACCGAAAAGTGGCTCAAGGTCATCGTGATCTGGCATGGTGCCATCGGCCGGCTTGTTCAAGCTAGCGCGACCGGCGCGACCCGATGCATAGATGACCGGCAGGTCGAGAATGGCGTCGATGTCGAGTTCTGGCACATCTTCGTGGATGTCGCTGGCTAGGCCAAGCAGAAGATCGTGGGTTTCTTCGACAACCTCGTCGATGCGAGCATCTGGGCGGTCGGTCTTGTTCACTAGCAAGATCACCGGAAGGTTCGACTCGAGCGCCTTGCGCAGAACGAAGCGGGTCTGAGGCAGCGGGCCCTCAGATGCGTCGACTAGAAGCACAACGCCGTCGACCATCGAAAGGCCGCGCTCGACCTCTCCACCGAAGTCGGCGTGGCCTGGGGTGTCGATCACGTTGATGGTGATGGTCTTACCCTCGGCGGACTTGCCGCTGTAGGCGATAGCGGTGTTCTTAGCGAGAATGGTAATTCCCTTTTCACGCTCGAGGTCGCCGGAGTCCATGACTCGCTCCCCCACATTTGCGTGGTCGCTGAACGAACCGGTTTGGCGAAGCATGGCATCGACCAGCGTGGTCTTGCCGTGGTCAACGTGGGCAACGATCGCAACGTTGCGAAGGTCTTCTCTGGAAACCAGAGCCATAACAAACATCCTCTTAATGGCACGCGACAAATCGAAAGAGATTCGTGCGATTTATGAAAAACCGAGCGAGATGCGCATCGGTGGTTCTAGTTTAGTTGGCTGGGAGCGAAAACTACAGGATGACTAGCCCTGTGCTGCTGGTTCGACGGTCCAGTTTTGGTAGCCCCAGGTTGCGCTATCTGCAAATGCGGAAGGTACGAAGCCTTTGATTCGGTCGGCATAAACCAAAAGTGACGGCACTTCATAGAGCGGCATTCCGTAGGCGTCGGCAACCAAGAGCTTGTCGAGTTTGGCTAGCGCCGCTCCCCTGTCGCGTTCGTCTGAGGCTAGAGCAAGTTCTTCGAGGGCCGCGTCTACGAGGTCGCTGGAGTAGCCAAAAATAGCCGAGGATGTGATGGCAAAGACGTTTTCGGAAGGTAGCGAAGGCACTGGTCGCGCACCGATGTAGACATCGAAATCCCCTGAGGCAAGAACCTGCGTTGGGTCTTGAGAACTCAAATCTCTCAACTTGAACCCTGCCGAGAGGGCTCTCTCGCGCAAAAGAATCCACGCCGCTTGAGCTCTCGGGTTATCTGTGTCGAAAACCACTCGTACCTTGCGTGGCAACTCGAGTCCACTCGCGGCCATTAGCTCAGAAGCCTTCTCTACGTCTTGGAACAGGTACTCGGTTAGGCCATTTTCACTGACCGAAGAGTCGTAATAGTTCATTCCACTCGAGAAGACCAAAGAATCTGAAGCCACCACCGAATAGTTTTGTGAAATCCCGGTGATGATGCGGCTCTTCGGAATCAGATTGAGAAAAGCCTTTCTAACAGCCAACGCCGCTGCAGGGTCTTGGCTGTTGCGCTCGGTCGAAAACACGCTGGTGCTTCTGAAGTTGAAGATCACCTGCTCGGTGCTAGCTCCCGACTTCACGACCGATGAAACCTTCGGAGTTTTGATTGACGAAACTAGTCCCAAGATGTCACCGAGCGAAGCGATTCCTGAGTCTTCGGCAGTTGCTATGTCTATGTCACCCGATGAAATCGCAGCTATTGCGGCGGTTGCGTCAGCGAAATACTTGAGTGTCACGGTTTGCACGCGCGGCAGGTGTCCATTTTGGTAGTTGGAATTGGCGAGCAACTCTACCGAGGTCTTGCCCGAAACTTTGGCGACCTCGTAAGCGCCTGAAGACACGAACAGGCTTTCATCGGTGATTCCCTGCCAAGAGTCGAATCCAGAACGGTAAGCCTCCGCAAGAGCATCCAGCCCTGTGTTGTCTTGATTCACAATCGCGCTAAGTGCATCGGTCTTTGCCGCGGTGGCATCTGCACTGTCAAAAGCCATGGCTGCCACCGTATGCGCGGCAACGCTGAGGGTGAGAGCGTTCTGATAATCGGCCACAGGTCTCGAAAACTCTAGGGTTAGCGTCTTGTCTCCAACTTTTGGGGTGGAGGCGAGCTTGGCAAACTGCAGACCCGAGTCACGGCGAACTGAGTAAAAGTTTGAACCGCCGAGGCTCGTTGCCGCAGCGAACGATAGGGCCAAATCGGTTGCGTCAATGGAAACGCCGTCAGACCAAACGGCAGAATCGCTCAAGGTGTAGGTCACACGCATTTGCTTGGTGCCCGAAGCCTCGACGCTGCCAAGTTTTTCGTTGGCGATCAGTTCACCCGTAGGCCCAAGGTCAAAAAACTTTGCCGTCGTTAGGTTGGCCAATTCGCTAGCATTGTGGGCCGTGGTGAGGTCGCTCGACACATCGGGGTTGATTGAGTTCAACTCGCCAATTTGGGCGATGTTCAGCGCAGTGCCGGAGATAAGGCCTTGCTCGGCGCTACATGCCGTCAACGACGATGCGCCGAACACGGCAATAAAAACTAAGGCCAATAATCGCTTCAAGGAGTCTCCAGTTTGCTTCAACTGGTTCTAGGTTACTTTGCCTAGTTCGAGCGCAGTGCCATGCGAGCTTCGCGGCGACGCTTCTGCTCTGCAGGGTCTGGCACCGGAACCGCAGAGAGCAAGCGCCGCGTATACGGGTCTTGCGGACTGCGCAAAACCTGGTCGCGGTCGCCAACTTCAACCAGTCGGCCGTGCTGCATTACCGCAATGCGGTGCGCCAAGATTTCAACCACGGCGATGTCGTGACTGATGAAAAGGCAAGCGAACTTCAACTCTTGCTGAATCTCTTGAAGCAGGTCCAAGAATCGCGCCTGAATCGATACGTCTAGAGCCGAGGTTGGCTCATCGGCAATCAGGATGTCTGGGTTGAGGGCAAGTGCGCGCGCAATACCTACACGCTGGCGCTGACCGCCCGATAGTTCGTGGGGGTAGCGGTTGCGGTACGAACGAGGTAGCTCAACCTTGTCTAGCAACTCTTCAACCATCTTATTGAGCTCGTCACCCTTGGCAACCTTGGCCAAGAAAAGCGGCTCACCAATCGATTCACCGATCGGTAGTCGAGGGTTAAGCGATGATGCCGGGTCTTGGAAGACGATTCCGGTGTGCTTGCGAATCTTCTGAAGATCTTTAAGCGAGGCCTTGCTGATGTCGTTGCCGGCAACGGTGATGGTGCCTTCTTTGATCGGAAGAAGACCGATGGCAGCGCGACCAATCGTGGTTTTACCCGAACCAGACTCGCCAACAAGGCCGAGAATTTCACCTGGGTATATGTCTAGCGAGATGCCCTGTGCGGCAGTAAATGCTGGCACGCGTCCACGCTTCGGGTATTCGATGGTTACATCGCGCAGGCTCAAGACTGCCTGGTTACCCTCTGCCACGCGCGCACGCGCTGGCACTGAGCCGAGTTTTGGCACCGATGCTAGTAGTGACTGCGTGTATGGGTGCTGAGGAGCGTTGAAGATCTGGTCAGCAGTGCCCTGCTCAACCGTGAAGCCATCTTTCATAACCAGGATGCGGTCAGCGAGGTCGGCAACTACGCCCATGTCGTGGGTGATCAAGAGAACAGCCGAATTGAGCTTGTCTTTTAGGTTGCGCATCAGGTCGATGATTTCGGCCTGAACCGTTACATCGAGAGCGGTGGTCGGCTCATCCGCGATAAGAAGTGCAGGGTCACAAGCTAGCGACTGCGCGATCATGGCGCGCTGACGCTGACCACCGGAGAGCTGGTGAGGGTACTTGTCGATTGATTTCTCTGGGTTTGGAATTTCAACCAGAGTCAAAAGCTCAATCGCACGGGTGCGTGCAGAAGCGGTGGTGATGTCGAAGTGGGTCTTCAGAGTCTCGATGATCTGAAACCCGATTGTGTAAACAGGGTTCAGTGCGGTCATCGGCTCTTGGAAAATGTAGGCAACTTCTTTACCGCGGTAGCTGCGAAGAGTTTTGCTGTTTGCGGTCAGCATGTCGACGCCCTTGACCATGACACTACCGGTGGTGCGAGCATTCGAGGCTAGTAGGCCCATCAAGCCCATTGAAGATGAGGACTTACCAGAACCAGACTCACCGACGATGGCAAGCACCTCGCCAGGCATGACGTGGTAGTTCATGTCGATGGCAGCTGGGTACCAGACGCCGTCAACCCAGAACTCGACGTTGTAGTTCTCGACCTTGAGAATTGGCTCTCCGTTTTGAGTCACGATCTCTACTTTCCTTCTACTGATGAAGTTGTTTGAAGCAGTGGCAGAATGGTCTGGTGACCAATCTGAATGTCTTTCGACCTAGATCCGCCCTCGTTCTCGCGAGTTTGGCTCTGATCATCAATGTTTTGTTCGTAATTCAGGTTGTTTTCTACGGTGACGGTACTTGGATGGCCCAGTCTGGAGTTATTGCCACCACAGCAACTCTGGTTTGGCTGCTCTTCATCAAACCTAAGGTTTTGATCTTCGATGAGGGAATCACGATTGTTAACCCGTTCATCACAGCAACCATCGGCTGGGCCGAGGTCGACGAAATCGAAACGCGATTTGGCTTGACCGTGTACAGCGGTGAGGCCAAGGTCGTAGCGTGGGCTGCTCCCGCTCCCGGCCGCTACCGACGACGCACTGTTCACAAGGCTGACGTCAAGGGCATCAACTACGACAGAGATTTCGGCCTCAGACCCGGCGACCTTCCAAACAGCCATTCCGGAGCTGCCGCCCACATTGCCCGCACTCGAAGGGTCGAGTTTGAGCGAGCCGCAACAATTTCCTCGGCCAAGCGCAGCGGTAGCTTCGACAAGCTGGGCATCGCGCTGTTGAGCGCCAGCCTTCTGCTGCTTGTTCTCGGTAACGTACTGCACTTTTAGCCTTCTGATCTGCCTTGTTTAGGCAGATACCTTTGCTGCCAATTTGGCCTGAGCACGGTCTTTCTTGCTGATGCGACGACGTTGACGTGGGTCAAAAGCGTCTCGCAAACCGTCTCCGATGAAGTTGATGCAGAGGGCGATCGCAATGATGAACAGGCCAGGCCACCAGAACAACCATGGTCTTGTTGCAAACGAGTCTTGGTATTGGCTAATCAACGAACCAAGTGACACGTCTGGAGAAACCACACCGAAGCCTAGGTAAGAAAGGCCAGTTTCGAGCAAGATAGCGCCCGACATCGATAGCGTTACGGCCACGATGATGATACCGACAGCGTTAGGCAGAATGTGTTTGAAGATGATTCGACTGTGGCTTGCACCGGCAACTCGAGCAGCGTCAACGAACTCACGCTCACGGAGGCTCAAGAACTCGCCTCGAACCAAACGCGCCAGACCGATCCAACCGAACAAACCTAGGAACACGGCCAGTACGACCACACCGAGGTTACCGACCTTGAAACCAATCACGGCACCGATCAAGATAACTGGGATGGTCGTGAAAAGGTCTACAACGCGCATGAGGAACCCGTCGATGCGACCGCGGAAGTAGCCCGCAACTGCACCAACAACGGTTCCAATCAACCCACCGAGGAATCCGATGATCAACATCACCATGATCGATTGCTCGGCGCCACGCATTACCAATGCGAAGTAGTCGCGGCCAATGTCGTCTTGACCGAAAGGATGCTCACCGAGGCCGAATTGCATGGTGCCAACGGTCGCTTTGGAAACATCTTCGGGCGTTCCAGAAGCTGTGCTTTCAAACGTAAAGTCATACTCGGTTGCTTCGGTAATCGTGAAGGTACCGTTGAAAGTCTCTGGTTTTACGCCTGAAATAACCACTTGGTCGCCCGCCTTAAGGGCATTTACACCATTCAGGGTTGCAAGCACCTTCGAGCCGTCACCCTCAAGTCCCGAAATGGTTCCCATTGGTGTGACGTCGAATGGGTTCAAATCTAGACTCGGGCATCCGGTCGAGCCATCTGGGCAGGCATCGCCGTAACGAAGCTCTGGCAAATCATTGATGCTATAGTGCCACCATCCTAGAACTGTGATTGGGTTTTTCTCATTGCCCAGGTGCAGGCCAGAGGCGGTGTAGGTGAACAAGACGATGGTGATCAGCGTGAACAGGCCGATCATCGCACCGCGGTGACGCACGAAGCGGCGGCGAACGATTTGACCTTGGCTTAGGCCTTCAGTTTCCTTGTTTGAAATTGCATTTTCGTTTGACTCAGAAGTCTGAGCGTCGACGGCAACTTGCGCTTTTTTCTTTCCAAACATGATTATTCTCCAGTTCCTACGCGGATGCGTGGGTCAAGTGCGGAATAGAGCAAGTCTGAAACCAGGTTCGCACTCACTGCCAAGGTCGAGGTGATCAAGAACACACCCATCATTAGGTTCAGGTCAAATGAGAACAGAGCCTGACGAACAAGCGTTCCCATTCCAATCCAACCGAAAACGCTCTCGGTGATGATCGCTCCACCGATAAGACCTGCGAAATCCCAGGCCATCAAAGTGGTGAGGGGAATAAGCGCGTTACGGAACGAGTGGCGCATCACAACTGTGCGCTCGGTGAGACCCTTGGCTCGGGCTGTTCGCACGTAGTCCATGTTGAGAACTTCGAGAAGGTTACCGCGCGTGTAACGCACGTAGCCAGCAAATGAGCCGATGGTCAGAGCCACTGTTGGGAGGATGATGTGCAGAATGCCGTCAAGCGAACCAACCCAGAAGTTTGGCTTCTCAAGTAGCTCCATAGCAATCTGGTCGTTGACCTGTCCAACTGTAGGAATTGGTCGGCCTGAAACGAAGTCGCTGGTCACGTAAGGGACCCATTCCTGAGCGACACGGTCTATGACAATCAATATTGCAACCACTACAGCAGTGATTACGCTCGTGCGCATAACGGCCGAGCGGTCTTCTTTAGCAAACAGGAAGCCGGTTAGCATTCCCACGGCAATGGTGGCCAATGCAAGACCGATTAGTGTCCAGCCGCTGAAGTCTTTGACAAGAACTGACTGGATTGGGAAGTAAATAGCCCCTCCGACTGCCACCATGGTCAGCGATGAATAAAGTGCAGGTCGGTTTGACAATCCTGTGGAGGCGGTGATGATCAAGAATGCAAAACCCAGACCAACCACAACGACGAATCCAATGCCGAGTGAGAGAGTGTTGAACCAGTTAGTGCTTGATAGCCAAAACAGAACTCCGAAGGTGGCGACAAATGCCGCGCCAAACACGATAAGAACTCTTTGTATTGTTCCTCCGATAACTCCAGACCAGAAGACACCCGCGACTATACCTGCCCCCACGAGCCAAAGCGGATCGATTATCGGATTAGCTAACCAGTCATTGAAGCTGATCGACATGTACTGCTTGAGCAGCACCGCTACCCAGAAGATAGGGAGCGAGAAGAAGAGGAACGACACGAAGGTGATTGCGTAATCGAAGCGGCTGTACTGGCGCAGAGCAGTTACCACACCGATGGTGATACCCACGAGAATGGCGAGAATAGTGGCAGCCAGAACCAGACGAATCGTGGTCGGAATGGCAGTGGCGATTAGTTCTGCCACGTCTTGACCTTGGCGTGAGTCACCCATGGTGAACTTGCCCCAGAAAATGCCGAGCATGCCGGCCATCCATTTGAAGTAACGCAGTGGCGCTGGGGTGTTTAGGTCTAGCTGTCGGGTGAGAGCGATGATGGTCTGCTCTTTTTTCGGGTCGCTGCTGAGGCGCAATTCTTCTAGCGGGTCGCCAGACCAGGCCAGAAGAATGTAGGTGAGGTAGCTACTCACAAAAAGAATGAGTAGCAACTGTGTAACTCGTCGAGTTAAGTACGTAAGCACTTGATACCTTTCGCCACGGCGTTGTGACTACCGCGTGAACGGTGTCTAAACGAACAAAGATTAGTTTACCTGCAAGCAAGCCAATGGCACCCGGATTTGATCCGGGTGCCATTGGTTTTTTAGCTTGTTACTAAAAACTCAAGTGAGTTTTTAGTAGCTCCACTCCCAGTAGTTCCAAACGATGTTTGGAGTTAGTGGGGCCGGCTTCACATTCTTCAGTGCCGCGTTGTGCGCGGTTACTGCAGGGTGCTGGAAGATCGGCAGGGTTACGGCGTCGTCAGCGATTAGCTTGTCGGCTGCCTTGTACTGTGCGGTAACTTCTGCAGGAGACAACTTGGTTTCTAGCTTGTCAAGGATCTTGTCCATGGCAGGGCTGTTGTAACCAATTAGGTTGTTTCCACCGTCGCTCTTGAAGTTAGCGTTCGAACCGGTCTGGCTGACCGAGCTTGGGCACCATGCGAAGAACGCGGCGTCGTAAGCATTCGAGTCAAGGTATGCAGACCAACCAGAAGTACCACCAGAGTTGGTTAGGTCGAATCCGGCCTTACCAAGCTCGTAGCGAGCCAATTGGAATTCGTTAGCACGGCGGGTGTTTGAAGGCTGACCCCAAAGGATGTTTACCTTCACCGACTTGCTTCCAGCCTTAGCGGTCTTGTAGTACTTCTTTACAAGAGCTAGAGCCTTGGCGGTGCGCTGTTCCTGAGTACCAGTTGCGTAGATCGACTTGGTGTAAGCCGATGCCTCTTCGTAACCAGTCTGTCCAGGTAGCAAGAACGACGAGTTACCAAGAACTGCGTTCGAGTTGACCGGCTTAACCAAGGTGTCAATGATGTCTTGACGTGGGTACGCTAGCAAGAACGCACGGCGAAGTTCCTTCGCACGAGTGGTCATACCAGCGAATACACCGGTGTAGCTCTCGTTCGGAATGATCGAACCAATTCGGACGTCAACGTGCTCGAAGCAAGCGTTAACACCACCGATGGTCTTTACACCCTTTAGAGCCTGAAGAGCAGCAACTGCGTCAGCGGTTGGCTGACCTGCGTAGATGTCAAGCTCCTTGTTAGCAAGGGCTTGAGCAGCAGCGGTCGAGTCACCGATGAACTTGAAGATAACAGTCTTGACCTTGCCCGAAAGCTTTGGTCCGCTGTTGTACTTAGAGTTCACAGCAAGAGTTACCGACTGGTCAGCAACTGCACCCTTGACCAAGAATCCACCGTTACCAACAAACAAAAGTGGGTTGGTTGAAGCGGTTACGGTCTTGATGTTGAAGTCGTTGCTCCAAACGTCACCGATCTTCTTTAGAAGAGTGGTGTTTTTGGTGTTGAACGCAGTCAAGAACGCAGCCTTATCGGTCTTGTTCTGAGCAAGGCTCTGAGCTTCGGTCGCACCGTTTGCTAGCTGAACCATGGTGTGAACTGGAGCAGGGCCAGGGCCCATGATCTGCCAGTCTGGCACGAAGCTCGAGTAGCAAAGGGTTACAGACATCTTGTCAGCCGAAAGTGCTGGCTCACCCTTGATGGCGCTGTCGTAAGGGCCACCGTAGAACGAGTTGAACGATGGAACTACTTCTGGGTCTGCAGGGTCACCGAGGCCAGCGGCCTTCGAGTAAGCGCTGCTTGAAAGAATGTGGCTCATCAAAAGGTCAACACCATCGATTGGGGTGCCGTCTGACCACACACGACCAGGCGCGACGGTGTACTTGACAGCAAGTGCACAGCCACTCTTGGAGACGATGCCGAAGGTACCGAAGGTGGTGTTACGGACTAGGTTTTTCTTGTTGTCGTAGTAGGCGAATCCTGCACCAGTCATGTAACCGACATCGCTGTTGGTTACAAGGTTGGTCTCAGGGGTACCGCTGTTAAACGACGTGAGCGCGTTAGACGCGTGGATCACAACAGTGGTACGAGTTGCAGCCTGTGCAGGCGCTACCAAACCGGCAACGCCAAGGGCACCAGCTGCAGCCACGGCCACCGCGCGAACGATGCGTGTTGCTTTCATGTGTTTCTCCTTGTTGGATTCGGGCGATTGAGTCTCTCGAGAAAGACGCAATAACCCTTGGGTATTTATAACTTTAGAGTGCAAAATCCCAGAATGTTAACAAAAATTTGCTTTTTTACATTTTGTAACATTCCTGTTACCTAAGTGCTGCGTTGTACTTGGGTGCGAAAACCGAAAACGCTTCCAGCCAATAAAGTGGGCATGTGCCAAATCTTGCTGAGTTGTTCATCTTCGGTCTAACCGCCGGCATAGCGCTTGCCATACCGGTTGGCCCGATGGCACTACTCTTAATTGACACGACCCTGCGCCACGGCCTCCGCGTCGGGGCCGCTGGCGCACTAGCCATGGCCTCGGTCGACGCGACCTATGCCGTGGTGGTTTTTCTCGCCGGATCGGCCGTGGCGAGCATCCTAGGAACCTACGGAATCTGGTTCAGCCTGATCGGCGCGGCAATCTTGCTGGGCCTGGGTGGGCAGACTATTTACAAGGCGCTGAGCCAGAGGCGAGCATCCGAGGGTTCTTCAGGGGCTCAGGTCGAAGCAACCACCGCTGGCAAGACCTTTTTGAAATTCGCTGCCGCCACAGTGGTAAACCCGCCGACGGCTCTCTACTTCTTGGCAATCACTCCGAGTTTGGTTGGGCTGACCGGCTCTGACCCGGTTGCAGCAACTTTTGCATTTGCCAGCGGAGTGTTCTTGGGCTCGGCGGTTTGGCAACAGGCGCTTGCTTTGTCAGGCGCAGCCATAAGAGGCATAACCACCCCGCGCGTGCGAACCTGGCTCAGCTTGGCCGGTGGCGCAATGATCGTTGCCCTCGCAATAGTGCTCGCGGCAAGGGCGTTTGGTTAAGTCTTAGGCGAAAGCCTCGGGCGGTGGGCAAGAGCAAACTAGGTTGCGGTCCCCATAAACAGAGTCGATGCGTCGAACAATCGGCCAGTACTTGTTGCGGTGCTGACCTACCACCGGGTAGGCGGCGAGTTCGCGAGAGTATGGCTTGTTCCATTCACCAATAACCGACTTGGCTGTGTGGGGCGCGTTGCGAAGTGGGTTGTCTTCGACATTCCACTCCCCCGACTCAACCTTGGCAGCCTCGGCGCGAATCGCGATCATGGCATCGACAAAACGATCGAGTTCATCGAGCGGTTCACTCTCGGTTGGCTCGATCATCAAAGTGCCGGCAACCGGGAAAGACATGGTTGGTGCGTGGAACCCGTAGTCGATAAGTCGTTTGGCAATGTCATCCACGCTCACACCTGAATCTTTGGTTAGTGGCCGAACATCGAGAATGCACTCGTGGGCAACCAAGCCCTTGTTTCCGGTGTAAAGAACCGGGTAGTGACCCTCGAGCTTCTTAGCGACGTAGTTTGCCGACAGCACAGCACCTGCGGTCGCCTCGGCCAAACCGACGTTGCCCATCATGCGAATGTATGCCCAAGAAATAGGCAGGATGCTCGCCGAGCCGAATGGCGCAGCCGAGATTGGTCCGAATGCCGGAAGCTCGGTTTGAGCTTGGGCGTGACCGGGGAGGAATGGTGCGAGGTGAGCTCGTGCCGCAACCGGACCAACACCCGGGCCTCCGCCGCCGTGAGGGATGCAGAAAGTCTTGTGCAGGTTGAGGTGGCTAACGTCACCGCCGAACTTGCCGAACTTTGCGTATCCGACCACCGCATTGGTGTTTGCGCCGTCGATGTAAACCTGACCGCCGGCTTCGTGAACTCGGTCACAAATGTCGACGATGGCTTCTTCATAAACGCCGTGGGTTGACGGGTAGGTGACCATAAGCGCGCTGAGTCGGTCACCGGCTTCTTCAATCTTCGAGGTTAGGTCAGCGACATCCACGTTGCCGTTGTCATCACAGGCCACAACGACAACCTGCATTCCGGCTAGAACGGCCGATGCTGCGTTGGTGCCGTGAGCGCTAGAAGGAATGAGGCATATGGTGCGCTGAACATCGCCGCGAGATAGGTGGTAGCCGCGAATCGCCATGAGACCGGCAAGTTCACCCTGGCTACCGGCGTTTGGCTGAAGCGAAACCGCGTCGTAGCCCGTGACCTCGCATAGCCAAGTGGTGAGCTGGTCGATCATCTGCAGGTAGCCACGAGTGTCGTCGGCTGGTGCGAATGGGTGAATGTTTCCGAACTCTGGCCAGGTAACGGATTCCATCTCGGTGGTCGAATTCAACTTCATGGTGCAAGAGCCCAGCGGAATCATGCCGCGGTCAAGTGCGTAGTCGTAATCGGCCAGACGCTTGAGGTAGCGCAGCATCGAGGTTTCGCTGTGGTGCGAGTTGAAAACCTCGTGGGTTAGATAAGAGGTAGTGCGGGCAAAGTTCGAAACGCGGCTGGTGTCGTTGATGGTGACAAGCTCTGCACCGAAGGCGTGAGCGATTGCGTTCAAGGTTGCTTCGCTGGTGGTTTCGTCGACCGAGATGCCGATGGTCGAGTCATCCACTTTCAACATGGTGATTCCGTGAGCACGCGCCTTCTGCCAAACAGCTTCGGCGTCGACATTCAAAACACGGATGGTGTCGAAGAATTCTTGGGTCGAAAGAGTTAGTTCGGCTGCGGTTAGCGACTCGGCGAGCGCAACGGTTTTGGTGTGCACTTCGTTTGCGATAGCGCGAAGACCGCGAGGGCCGTGGTAGACCGCATACATGCCGGCCATAACGGCGAGCAGAACCTGGGCGGTGCAAATGTTAGAGGTGGCGCGCTCGCGGCGAATGTGCTGCTCGCGAGTTTGCAGGGTGAGGCGATAGGCAGCTGCGCCTTCAGCATCGATCGAAACGCCAACCAAACGGCCGGGCATGGAACGCTCTAGCCCATCGCGCACGGCTAGGTAGCCGGCGTGTGGTCCACCGAAGCCCATCGGCACGCCGAAACGCTGTGAGGTTCCAACCGCGATGTCTGCGCCAAGGTCACCGGGTGCGGAAATTAGGGTCAGAGCAAGTAGGTCGGCGGCCACAACGGCGATGGCAGAAACCGCGTGAGCTGCATCGATTGCAGGCTTGATGTCGGTGATGGCACCCGATGCTCCCGGGTACTGCAACATGAGGCCGAAATATTCACCGACCAAGCCGGTTGCACCAGCCGAGGCGTCGAAGTATTGAACTTCGATGCCGAGGGGTTCGGCACGGTGTTCTAGCAGCGCCTTGGTCTGCGGCAAAGCATCCGAGTCGACATAGAAGACATTCGACTTCGAGTCACTAGAGCGACGGGCAATCATCATGGCTTCGACGACAGCGGTTCCCTCGTCGAGCATCGATGCGTTGGCGGTCTTCATTCCGGTTAGGTCGGTGACCATGGTTTGAAAGTTAATCAGCGCTTCGAGGCGACCCTGAGAAATCTCTGGCTGGTAAGGCGTGTAGGCGGTGTACCAAGAAGGGTTCTCGAGAACGTTGCGCTTGATGACTCCAGGCACGTGGGTTCCGTAGTAGCCGAGGCCAATCATCGAAGCGGTGATTCGGTTACGAGCAGCCAGCGCACGAAGTTCACCGAGCGCCTCTGGCTCACTGATTGGCTCGGGCAGCGTGCCTTCACCATTGAAGCGGATGACCTGCGGCACGGCATCTGACATCAAGTCGTCGATGTTCTCGTAGCCGAGCGTTTGCAGCATGAGCAGCTGGTCGGCCGAGCTGGTGCCAATGTGACGATATTTGAAATCTTTGTGCGCGCTGGTCATTTTGTTCTTTTAGCCTTCGTTGGTGAGTGCTGCGTATTCGTCGGGGCTGAGCAGGGTTGGTAGCTCGGTGAAGCGAATCTTGATCAACCAGCCGGCACCG
>Ga0222712_10000968_pt1 | contig 36596 bp, 39 predicted proteins | sample C33_657DmetaG_FD_165043 | JGI IMG/M metagenome (GOLD analysis project Ga0222712, IMG submission 165043) | Estuarine water microbial communities from San Francisco Bay, California, United States - C33_657D | ecosystem: Environmental > Aquatic > Marine > Unclassified | place: USA: California... | reverse complement strand
AAGAACAGCGCGCCCGCGAAGCAGCGCAGCGCATCCGCCAGCTCATCGCGCAGGGCGCCGCCGATACCGAACGCGAGCAGGCACTGGAACGCGACGCCGACAGCGCGCTGGCCACGCTGGGCGAGGAAGAACGCGCCCTGAACACCGCCAGCGAAAATGCCGGCGAAGACCTGGCCGCCGCCGAGACGCTAGCCAATGAAATGGCGCAGAGCCTGAGTGATGCGGAAAAGCTGCTGGAACAGCTCAACCGTGAACTCGCCGAATGGAACGCCAAGAAGTCCAGTCTGGAACGGGGCCGCAGCCTGGCCGCCGCGCTGCTGGATTCCAGCACCAGCCAGCTTTCCGACGCGCAGGCGCGCCTGGATGCCGCGCTGGAACAGGCCAAGGACGCCCCTGACGTTCACGCCGCGGAAGCGCAAACCGAACGCGCCCGCGGCGCGTCGGAAGCCGCCCGCAGCGCCGCAGGCGAAGCCCGCACCCGTTTCCACGAAGCCGAAGCCCGTGAAGCCGCCGCGCGCGAGCCGCTGGAAAATGCGGAACGTGAGGTCAATCGCCTGTCCGCCGAAGTAAAGGCGCTGGGTGATCTCCTGCATCCTGAAGGCGAAGGCCTGTTCCCGCCGCTGGTCGATGCGGTAACGGTGCAGTCCGGTTACGAAGCGGCCATGGGCGCCGCGCTTGGCGACGACCTGCAGGCCCCGCTCGACAGCAATTCGCCGTATCACTGGCGCGATCTGGGCGCGTTCGAATTCGACGCGGTGCTGCCACAGGGCGCCAAGCCGCTCAGCGAATTCGTCAAGGCGCCTGCCGCGCTGGATCGCCGCCTCGCCATGACAGGGTTGGTGTTCCCCGACCAGGGCGCCGAATTGCAGAAGCAGCTCAAGCCGGGCCAGTGCCTGGTGTCGGCGCGCGGCGACCTGTGGCGCTGGGACGGCTTCACCGCCTCTTCCGACGCGCCGTCGCAATCGGCCATTCGCCTGGCACAGCGCAACCGCCTCACCGCGCTTCAGGGCGAGACCGATGCCGCGCGTGAAATCCGCGCCACGTACTTCGCCGACTATTCCGCCGCCAAGGAAGCCGCGCAAAAGGCGCGCGAAGATCTGCGCGAAGCCGAAACGCAGGAACGCGGCGCCGAACAGGCGCTGATTGGCGCGCAGGATCAGGCCACCCGCGCCGCCCGCGCGGCCGCCGAACGCGCCTCGCAGCTTGCCTCGCTGGAATCCGAAATCCGCCGCCTCACCCAGTCGGTGGAAGCCGCGCAGGAATCGCATCAGCAGGCTGAGGCCGGCCTGGAAGAGCTGGGCGACGGCATGGCGCTGAACGCCAGCGTCGCCGAGGCCCGCAGCGGCACCGCCGATGCGCGCACCAAGGCCGGTGAAGCGCGCGGTGCGCTGGAAAGCCTGCGCCGCGAAGGCGAAGCACGCGCCCGCCGCCTTGCCGCCATCACCGATGAGCAAGGCCGCTGGAATGCCCGCAAAGCCGATGCTTCGACGCACGTCGCCGAACTGACGCGCCGCCAGGAAGAGCTGGGCGTTGAACTGGCAGCGGCCGAAGAACTGCCGCAGCAGATCGCCGACAAGCGCAACGCGCTGATGGATGCGATCGCCACGGCGGAAACCGCGCGCAAGAAAACCTCGGACGCGCGCCAGGAAGCCGAGACCGTTCTGGCCGAAGCCGACAAGCACGCCAAGCTTGCCGATGCGGCGCTGTCGAGCGCGCGCGAAGAACGCGCCCGCGCCCAGGCGCTGTCGGAAAGCGCCGCGCAGCGGATCGAAGAACTCAAGACCCGCATTCAGGACGAACTGGAATGCCCCCCCGCCGATCTGGCCGAACGCGCCGAGATCAAGGACGGCGAAGAACTGCCGCCGCTGGAACAGGCGGAAAAACGCGTTGAGCGCCTCAAGCAGGAACGCGAGCAGCTTGGCGGCGTCAATCTGCGCGCCGAGGAAGAAGCGACCGAACAGGAAAATCGCCTCACCACGCTTACGGCCGACCGCGACGACCTGACCGGCGCCATCGACCGCCTGCGCCGCGGCATCCAGAGCCTGAACAAGGAGGGGCGCGAACGCCTGCTGGCCTCGTTCGAAAAGGTCAACGCCAACTTCAAGGAGCTTTTCACCAAGCTGTTCGAAGGCGGCGAAGCCAAGCTCACCTTCACCGAATCCGAAGATCCGCTGGAAGCGGGCCTGGAAATCTTCGCCCGCCCGCCGGGCAAGCGGCTGCAGTCGCTCGCCCTGCTGTCGGGCGGCGAACAGGCCCTGACCGCCATGGCGCTGATCTTCGCGGTGTTCCTGGTGAACCCTGCCCCGGTCTGCGTGCTGGACGAAGTCGACGCCCCGCTGGACGACGCCAACGTCGAACGCTTCTGCAAGATGCTGACCCAGATGACCGGCATGTCGGGCACCCGCTTCCTGGTCATCACCCACCATGCCCTGACCATGAGCCGCATGGACCGCCTGTTCGGCGTCACCATGGCGGAACGTGGCGTCAGCCAGCTGGTGTCGGTGTCCCTGGCCGAAGCCGAAAAGATAGCGGCGGAATAAGCCTCACCGGTGATTCTGCGGGTAAGCGCCTAAAAGCGCTCGGCGTTTTGCCGCGCCCGCATATTATCCTTTTATGTCAGAGGTTTGCAGCAGTCTGTCATTCTTGACACCCTTGGGGGCCGCACATATGGTCCGCCCGCCTTTGATGCGCTGCAAAGGCCCTTTTTGAACGGTTTTTCGGCACTTAGGAGACGGTTTTGACGGCTCCCGACCCCGACAGGCTGAACGAACTGGGCAGGCGGGTGGATGAGGCCCAGGCACGGCAGACTGCACGGGACAAGCGTCCGGCACCGTCGCCACTGGGCATCGCCGGCCGCCTAACCACCGATCTGGTTGCGGGCGTGGTCGTGGGCGGAGGACTGGGATGGGGTATCGACTGGCTGTTTGCCGGAATCGGATATCAGACCAAACCGGTTTTCCTGATTGTGTTTTTCATGCTGGGCGCAGCGGCGGGCATCCGCAACGTGATGCGCACGGCAAAAGAGATCAACGCCGAGATCGCGGCCAAGCCCGCGTCGAAGCCTGAGGAGTAACAGTTCGTGGCCATGAACCCGATGGAGCAGTTCGCCATCAAGCCGCTGGTTGAGGCCCCCCTCTTCCAGATCGGCGGTCACGCCATCCATTTCACCAACCAGGCCGCGATGATGGTGCTGGTGGCGGTCGTCGCCTCGGTGTTCCTCAGCCTTGCCGCCAAGCCGGGCCGCCTGGTGCCGACACGCGGGCAGTCGCTGGCCGAAGTGTCCTACGAATTCGTCGCGAACATGATCCATTCGACGACCGGACCGAGCGGACTGAAATTCTTCCCCTTCGTCTTCACGCTGTTCATCTTCGTGGTCTGCTGCAACTTCTTCGGCATGGTGCCCGGCACCTTCACCGTGACCAGCCAGATCGCCGTAACCTTCGCGCTGTCCAGCCTCGTCATGCTGGTGGTCATTGTCACCGGCTTCATGAAGCACGGCATCGGCTTCCTGAAGCTGTTCGTGCCGCATGCGCCGGTCTATCTGCTGCCGCTGCTGATCCCGATCGAATTCATTTCGTTCATGACGCGCCCGATCAGCCTGGCCGTCCGTCTGTTCGCCAACATGCTCGCGGGTCACACCATGCTGGGCGTGTTCGCCGGTTTCGTGGTGTCGCTGGGCGCCGCTGGCGGCGTGCTCTCGCTTCTCTCCATCGGCCCGATGCTGCTGATCGTCGCGATCATGCTGCTCGAGCTGCTGGTTGCCTTCCTGCAGGCCTATGTCTTCGCGATCCTGACCTGCATCTATCTCAACGAAGCTCTCCATCTCCACGATCAACACTAAAATCCAAGAAGGGAATTACTATGGAAGTTGAAGCTGCAAAGATGATTGGCGCGGGCCTTGCCTGCTTCGCGCTGATCGGCGCCGGTATCGGCATCGGTAACGTGTTCAGCGCCTACCTGTCGGGCGCGCTGCGCAATCCGGGCGCTGCTGCCAGCCAGACCACCAACCTGCTGCTGGGCTTCGCGCTCTGCGAAGCCACCGGCCTGTTCGGCCTGCTCGTGGCCATGATCATCCTGTACGGCTGATACCTTGGCAGAGCCCGTTCACACCACTGCCACGACGGAACATCCGCAGGAAGGCGGATTTCCGCCGCTGGATACGTCCACCTTTCCCACCCAGATTTTCTGGTTGGTGGTGACGTTTGCGTTCCTGTTCACCGTGGTGTGGCGGGTGGCGGGTCCGCGCATCAATGGCGTGATCACCAGCCGGCGCAGCGCCATCAACAGCGCCATCGCTGAAGCCAGCAAGGCCCGCGCCGAAGCCGAAGCGGCCCAGGCGGGTTATGAAACGTCCCTGGCGAATGCGCGCAGCCGCGCCAACGCCCTGGCCGAAGAAACCCGCCAGTCGCTGAACGGTGAAATCGCCAAGGCCAAGGCGGACGCCGATGCCGAAGCCGCCAAGGCGATGGCTGCCGCCGACGCCCGCATTAACGCCACCCGCGAATCTGCCAAGGCCACGGTCGGCACCGCCGCCCGCGACGCGGCCATCGCGATCGTCGAGCGGCTGACCGGCGACAAGGTCTCGTCCGACGAAGCCGCCAAGGCGGTTGGGAACTAAGCCATGGGCCATATCCTCGCCGACCATCACACCTGGGAATATCTCGGCTTCATCCTGGTCGTGGGCCTGCTGCTCTGGAAGGGCGTGCCGGGTCTCGTGGGCAAGATGCTGGACGAGCGCGCCGCGATGATTGCCGCCGAACTGGACGAAGCCAAGCGCCTGCGCGCCGAAGCTGCCGTCCTGCTCGCCGACTATCAGAGGCGCGCCGCCGGCGCTGAAGCCGAAGCCCAGGCCATCGTGGCCGACGCCAAGGCCGAAGCCGCCCGCTTCGCCGAAGAGTCCCGCGTCGCACTGAAGGCCCAGATCGCCCGCCGTGAAGCCGCTGCCCAGGAAAAGATCGCCCAGGCGGAAGCCGCGGCGGTGAACGAAATCCGCGGCCTGGCCGCCGATGCCGCCGTGTCGGCCGCGCAGAAGCTGATCGTGGCCAAGCTGGACGAAAAGCGCGCCAGCGGCCTGATCGCCGACAGCATCAAGGGCGTCGGCGAAAAGCTGAACTAACCAATTCAGGTGGGGCGCTAGACCCAAAAAAAGGGCGGCTGAAAAGCCGCCCTTTTTATTTGTTCTGTTGCCCTCTTCGGCTTCAGGTTTTTTCCGGATACACCACGCGCAGGTGCAGCTCCTTGAGCTGCTTGGGCGCAGCGGGGCTGGGCGCGTTCATCAGCAGGTCCTGCGCCGACTGGGTCATCGGGAACATGGTGACTTCGCGCAGATTTTCTTCGCCCGCCAGCAGCATCACGATGCGGTCGATGCCTGGCGCGGTGCCGCCATGGGGCGGAGCGCCGTGGCGGAAGGCGTTGATCATGCCCTTGAACTTTTCCTCGGTCTCCTCGCGGGCATAGCCGGCAATTTCAAAGGCCTTCAGCATCACGTCCGGGTCGTGGTTGCGGATGGCACCCGACGACAATTCATAGCCGTTGCAGACAATGTCGTACTGGTAGGCCTTCATGCCCAGAATCGTGTCCTTGTCGTCATTGCCCAGCGCGAGGAACTTGTCGCGGTCGAACTGCGGCATCGAGAAGGGATTGTGCGAGAAGTCGATCTTCTTGTCGTCTTCGTTCCACTCATACATGGGGAAGTCGACGATCCAGCAGAACTTGTATTCGCCGTCCGGGATCAGGTTCAGCTCACGCCCGATGCGGGTGCGCGCCTGACCGGCCAGGTTGGCGGCGCGGTCGGCCTTGGCGTCTGCGCTGAAGAACAGCGCATCACCCGCCTTCACCTTGGCCAGCTTGGCCATATCGGCCAGCGCCGCGCCAGTGATGAACTTGGCGATGGGGCCCTTGCCCACCAGCGCGCCGCCCTCGTCTTCAAACTGAATGTAACCAAGGCCGGCGGCACCTTCGCCGCGGGCCCATTCGTTGAGCTTGTCGAAGAAGCTGCGCGGCTGCGGCCCGGCGCCCGGCGCCGGAATGGCGCGCACGGTCTTGTTCTTGAAGGCTTTGAACTCGACCTCGGCGCGGCCGAAGATTTCGCTGACATCGACAATCTCGATGGGATTGCGCAGGTCCGGCTTGTCGCTGCCGTATTTCAGCATCGCCTCGGCATAGGGAATGCGCGGAAATTGGTCATGCGGGGTGACTTTCTTGCCCTGCCCGAATTCCTCGAACACGCCGGCCAGCACCGGCGCGACGGCGGCGAAAACGTCGTCCTGGGTCACGAAGCTCATTTCCAGATCGAGCTGGTAGAACTCGCCCGGCGAGCGGTCGGCGCGGCCGTCTTCGTCGCGGAAACAGGGCGCGATCTGGAAGTAGCGGTCAAAGCCCGCCACCATGATGAGCTGCTTGAACTGCTGCGGCGCCTGCGGCAGCGCATAGAACTGGCCCGGATAACGGCGCGACGGCACCAGGAAGTCGCGTGCCCCTTCCGGCGAGGACGCGGTGAGGATCGGAGTCTGGAATTCGGTGAAGCCCTGCGCGACCATGCGCTTGCGCAAAGACGTCACGATATTGGCCCGCAGCATGATGTTCTTGTGCAGCCGCTCGCGCCGCAGGTCGAGGAAGCGGTAGGTCAGGCGCGTGTCTTCGGGATAATCGTGATCGCCGAACACCGGCAGCGGCAGTTCCTGGGCCTGGCTCTGCACCGTGGCGGTCTCGATGCGCAGTTCGACCTCGCCGGTCGACAGGTCCTTGTTCACGGTCTCGTCGCTGCGGGCGACCACTTTGCCCGTAAAGGTCAACACCCATTCCGAGCGGGCGGTGTCGACGGTGGCGAAGGCGGCCGCATCGGGCTCGATCACGCACTGGGTGATGCCGTAATGGTCGCGCAGGTCGATGAAGATCAGCCCGCCATGGTCGCGGCGCCGGTTGACCCAGCCCGACAGGCGGACGGTTTGCCCGACATCGGCCTTGCGAAGCTGGCCGCAGGTGTGGGTGCGATAGGCGTGCATGGCGGTTTTTCCAAGGAAACGCAGGGTTTTTGGCGGTTTATGGGGGGCCGGTCAAGGGCGGGGCAAACCTTTCGAAACGCCCGGTTTTTGCGTCAGAATCGCGCTTTGGCGGCCCACTAAATCAACCACAGGGCGGCGAATCCCGCTATCACGGTCAGTATGCGGATTGTCGAAACAAACGAGGCACTGGCAGCCTTTCTGACTGAACTGGCGCACGCCCCCTATCTGGCGCTGGATACCGAATTCCTGCGCGATCAGACCTATTATCCCAAGCTGTGCCTGATCCAGGTGGCCGCCCCCGGCATCGAGGGCATCATCGATCCCCTCGCGCCGGGCATGGACCTGAAGCCGTTCTACGAACTGATCGCCCGGCCCGACATCGTCAAGGTGATGCATGCGGCGCGGCAGGATATCGAAATCTTCTACCTGCAGGGCGGCGTGCTGCCCAATCCGCTGTTCGACAGCCAGATCGCCGCCATGGTCTGTGGCTTTGGCGATGCGGCGTCCTATGAAACCCTGGCGCGCAAGATCGCGAAGGTGGAAATCGACAAATCGGCGCGCTTCACCGACTGGAGCCATCGCCCGCTGTCCAAGCGCCAGCTCGAATATGCGCTGGCCGACGTCACCCATCTTTGCGTGATCTATGAGTGGATGAAGGCGCGGCTGGAAAAGACCGGGCGCTTCGCCTGGGTCGCCGAGGATGTGGCGGCACTGCAGGATCCGCATCTTTACAAGCTCGATCCCGACCAGTCCTGGAAGCGGCTGAAGCCGCGCACCAGCAACAAGCGCTTCCTGGCGGTGCTGGCGGCGCTGGCCGCCTGGCGCGAGCGCGAGGCCCAGGCCCGCGACATCCCGCGTGGCAGGGTGCTCAAGGACGAAGCCCTGACCGAAATCGCGGCCCATCCGCCGGAGTCAGCCGAGGCGCTGGAACGCATCCGCGCGGTCCCCAAGGGCTTTGCCAATTCCAAGCTGGGCAAGGGGCTGATGGACGCCATCGCCGTCGGCATGACCGCCGCTCCGCCGGAAGGCGCCATGACCGAGAACAAGCAGCGCCGCCGCCGCGAGCCCTCACCCGCCGTGGTGGACCTGCTCAAAACCCTGCTGCGGCTGCGGGCCGAGGCTGCCGGCGTCGCGCCGCGCCTGATCGCCAATGCCGAGGATATCGAAAAACTGGCGGCCAATGAGGACGAAGACGTGGCCGCCCTGCATGGCTGGCGGGCCGAGGTTTTTGGCAACGACGCCATTGCCATGCGCAAGGGCGATCTGGCCATCGCGCTGGAAAACGGCGAAGCTGTGGTAGTCGAACTGGAGGGTGAGTAGCGGTTTGCCCTATAGCAAACGAAATGGTCCAGTGGACCATTTCTAGCTACGAACGCCGCGAGCCCAAGCGAGCGGCAGCGGACATAATGAGGGAGATTTCCATGAGAACTTTTCTAGTCGCGTCGGCCATGCTGGCGCTTGGAATTGGCGGCGCGTCCGCCCAGACCCCGCAGCCCGCCGACTGGGTGACGCTGCTGTTCAGCATCGATATCGCCCGCCCCGCCGATGAAGCCTGGAAGAAGGTCGGCGGCGAAGACTGGTGCGCCATCGGCAAGTATATCGACCTGCCCTGCACCGTGGACAAAGGCAAAGGCGATCTGGGCTCGCTGCGCACCATCGTCACCCCCGCCGGCCCGGTGGTGGAGAATGTCGTGGCGCGCACCCGCTATTCCTACACCTACGCCCAGCCGTTCACGCCGGTCTTCTATCACGGCACCATGGCGATCGAGCCGCTGACCACCACCACCTCGCGCCTGACCTATGCGCTGATCTGGAACCAGAATGGATTGCCGGACGCCAAGGCGCGCACCGCCGCCGTGGACGGCCGCAAGGTCCGCTTCCAGGCCGCGATGGAACGGATGAAGGCGGACGCCGAAAAGCCGTAACGGCCACTCACCATGGGCGGCCTCCGAGCCGCCCATCCAATTTACTTCCGAAGGAAGATGGATGGCCGGGTCGAGCCCGGCCATGGAGGACAGGTTTTACGCCTCGTCCAGATTGGCCGATCCCGTCGCCATTTCCGGCTCGTTGGGATCATACGGGTCTTCGTCGGCGCCCAGCTCGTCGGACGGGTTGGGCACGTCGAAGCCCGACGGCGGGATGGCTTCCAGGAAGCCGGCGGCCTTGAGCTCGTCCAGGCCCGGCAGGTGGCCGATGCTTTCCAGCCCGAACTGGACCAGGAAGGCCTCGGTGGTGCCGTAGGTGACCGGGCGGCCCGGGGTGCGCTTGCGGCCACGGATCTTGATCCAGCCGATCTCCATCAGGATGTCGATGGTGCCCTTGGACATGGCGACACCGCGAATGTCCTCGATCTCCGCCCGGGTGACAGGCTGATGGTAGGAGATGATGGCCAGGGTTTCGATGGCGGCCTTGGACAGGCGCTTCTGTTCCGGTTGTTCCTTGCGCAACAGGAAGGCCAGATCGCTGGCGGTGCGGAACTGATATTTTCCCGCGACACAGCAAAGGTTTACACCGCGCTTCTCATATACTGCTTCAAGGGCTTTCAGAACGCCCGCAACGTCCGCGCCTTCCGGCAGCGATGTTGACAGCGCCTTTTGGTCCAGCGGCTCGGAGGCGGCGAACAGCAAAGCCTCGACCATCCGCAGATGCTCGGGGTTGGCGACCTCGCCCTGCTTGTCTTCGGTCTCGGCGTCCATCTGGTTTTCGATCTCGGATATCATCTTCGCTACGCTGCTCATGTCATGCTCCCGGCGCGGACGCCTCACTGGGAATGTCCTGGCCCCTCTGGCCATCCCGGACATAAATCTCGGCAAAGGGCGAGGCCTGCTGAAGCTGGACCTTGCCGTCGCGGGCCATCTCCAGCGCCGCCAGCAGGGTCGAGGCCATTGCCGAGCGCCGCCGATTGCCGCCGGTCCATTCGAAGGGCAGCAGGGTGGTCAGGGCGCTCCAGTCGGAAATCTTGCCCAGCATCCGCTCCAGCCGCTCGCGCGCCTCCTCAATGGCCAGCACCGGGGCCATCTGGGGGCGATAGGCCTTGCCGCCCAGCTTGCGTGCCCGGTCGGTCGCGTAGGCGGTCAAGAGGTCGTACATCGTGTCTTTGTAGGTCCGAAGCTTGACCACATTGACGGGTTCGGGATCGCCGCGCCCGAACACGTCGCGGTCCAGCCGCTCGCGGCCCATCAACCGGGTCGACATGGCGCGCATCGCGTCCAGCCGCTGCAGGCGCCAGCGCAGGCGCGTGGCCATTTCGTCGGCGGTGGGTTCGCCGTCGGGGCCCTTTTCCTGCGGCAGGATCAGGCGGGATTTCAGGTAGGCCAGCCACGCCGCCATCACCAGATAGTCGGCGGCCAGTTCGAGATTGAGCTTCTTGGCGCTCTCGACGAATTCCAGATACTGCTCAGCCAGCTTCAGGATCGAGATCTTGGCGATATCGACCTTCTGGTTGCGGGCCAGGGTCAGCAACAGATCCAGCGGACCTTCAAAGCCGTCGACCTGGATCAGCAGCGCTTCGTCATCATTGGCCAGCGCGGTGGCTTCGAATTCGCCGAAATTCTCGGCCTGTTCGGCGCTCATGCGGACGCTCCCAACAGGCTGGTCAGACGCGCCGCGGCAGCGGCCGGATCGAACGGCGCAGGCGCGCGAAGCTGGGCCAGCGCCTGCTCGCTGCGCTTCTGCATCAAGCCCTCCAATGCCTTCACTTCCGATGCCACGTCGCGCATTTCGTCCATATCGCCATTGCAGTGGAGCACCAGGTCGCAACCCGCGAAAAGGGCTGCCTTGGTGCGCACCGATAAAGGCCCGTCGAGCGCCTTCATGGAAAGGTCGTCCGACATCAAAAGCCCGTTAAATCCTATCTCACCGCGTATCACATCCCGAATGACTTTGGGGCTGGTGGTCGCAGGACGCTGTGGATCAATCGACTCATAGACAACATGCGCTGTCATCGCGATCGGGCACTGGTCAAGGCTGCGGAAGGTCACGAAATCGCTGGCGCTGAGTTCTTCCACAGTTGCCGGCACCCGCGGCAGCGCCAGGTGGCTGTCGGCCCCGGCCCGGCCATGGCCAGGGATGTGCTTCATGACCGGCAGGACGCCGCCATCGATCAGGCCTTCGATCTGGGCCCTGGCCAGGGTGATGATGGTGCCTGGATCGGTGGCGAAGGCCCGGTCGCCGATAATGTCATGGGCGCCCGGCACCGGCACATCCAGCACCGGCAGGCAGTCCACATTGATCCCCAGCTCTGCCAGGTCGTGGGCAATCAGCCGGGCGTTGAGATAGGTCGCCTCTCGGGCGGCCTCGGGGATGGCTTGATGCAAGGCTCCGAAGACGGCCGCCGGGGGGCGGGCCTGCCACTGGGGCGGCTTAAGCCGGGCGACACGACCGCCTTCCTGGTCGATCAGGACCGGGGCCTTTCCGTCGCCCACCGTGTCACGCAATTGTGTAATCAGTGTACGGACTTGTGCGGCATCGCTGATGTTTCGCGCGAAGAGGATGAAGCCCCACGGCTTCACGTCACGGAAGAAGTCTCGTTCCGCCGCCGACAGGGTAAGGCCCGCGCAGCCATAGATTGCCCGAGATCGCATTTTACCTGCCGAGGAAGCAGCCGCCGCCATCGGCTTTCAGGCGGTCGCAAAGGGCGCTGGCCACTTCGCGATCGTTGAAGCCGGCGATGCGCAGCCGGTACCAGGTGCCTTTTTCGCCAAGCTCGACCTGACGCACGTCGGGCGAATAGCCCGTCAGCAGGGCGGCATGCTTGCCGCGATAGGCGCGCCAGGCGGCATCTGCCTCAGCCTGGCTCTTGAAGGCGCCGATCTGCAGCACATAGGAACCGGAAGCCGCGGGCGCCGCAGCGGCGGGCGCTGGAGCGGCCGGGGTCAAGGCACGGGGCGCGCCGGTGGCCGGGCTCGTGGCCGGCAGAGATGCCGCCGGCTTGGCGGCTGGCGGAGGCGTGGCCTGATTTTGCTGGATCAGTGAGGCGACGGTCTTGGGCGGCGCAGCCGCGGGCTTGGCCGGAGTGCTTGCGGCGGGCTTGGCCGCAGCCGTAACCGACAGCGTGGGCTTTGGCGCGGCAGCGACAGGCGCTGGTGCGGGCTTGGGCGCGGCCGCAACCGGCGCAGGCACAACCGGAGCAGACACAACCGGAGCAGACGCAACCGGAGCAGACGCAACGGGTGCTGGCTTAACCGGCGCAGGCTGCGCCGCATCGACCGGCAACGCCTCGTCCGCCGCGTCATCGGCCGGCGCGGGCTGTTCGTAAATCTTGAAGCCTTGATACGGCACGTTGGTGCCGCCCGGCTGCTGCGGCGCGACTTTTTCCGGGCCGTTGGCAGCCGTGAGGATCGGAGTTTCGCCCATGCCCCGCGCCACGCCCTGGGTATAGGCCAGCCACACCACACCCGCGAACATCGCCAGCACCAGCAGTGCCAGCACGATCAGCAACGGCAGGCGCGAGCCTTCGACGTCATCATCTTCTTCCGAGCCGTCGAACACCCGCACTTCGTCGCTGGGCTCGTACACGCGGCGCTCGTAATTGGCCATGAAGGTTCCCGAATCTGCTGGCGCCAATCTTAGCACTGCCGCGTGCGCGAATCATGGACTTCTAAAGCTGGATTTCCGTGCCGAAAACCCGGTGATATTCGGCCAGGGCGAAGCGGTCGGTCATGCCGGCGATATAGTCCCGAGCCACGGTTCCGGGCACGCCCTTGCGCGCGGCCACGGCCCAGTCGGGCGGCAGCAGGTCCGGGTTTGCAACAAAAGCCCCGAACAGGTCGGTGACCACAGCCTGCGCGCGTTCCATTGATCCGGCGACGCGGGGGTGACGGTACATGTTGCGCATCTGGTAGCCCTTCAGCGCTTTGACCCGTTCCAGCAGGGCGGGCGAGAAAGCAGCCGTGGCCCTGCCCGCGCCGCGCAAGTCTGCGGCGCTGGCGAACTGGCCCGCCGCCAGATTGGCGCGGGTCTGATCCAGCACATCCTCCATCAGCTCACTTATCAGTGTACGGATGAGCTCGCCGATAAAGCGCGACAGCTCAAGCTTGTCGCCATGCCGCGCCAGAACGCCTTTCACATGCGCGTCCACCAGCGGCCATTCCAGCAGGTCGTGAATGTTGAACAGCCCCGCGCGAAGCCCGTCATCAATGTCATGGCTGACATAGGCGATATCGTCGGCCAGCGCGGCCAGTTGCGCTTCCAAACCGGGCCAGCTCGTCAGTTCCAGCGGCCAGCGCTGGTCGAAGCTGGCGATGGGCGCCGGTTGGGCGCCTGTCAGCGGGCCATTGTGCTTGACCAGCCCTTCGAGCGTTTCCCATGTCAGATTAAGCCCGTCGAAATCGGCGTAGCGATGCTCGAGCTTGGTCACCAGCCGCAAGGCATGGGCGTTGTGATCGAAGCCGCCGATATCCTTGGTCACCGCGTCCAGGGCTTCTTCACCGGCATGACCGAAGGGCGTGTGGCCCAGGTCGTGCGCCAGCGCTACCGTCTCGGCCAGGTCTTCATCGGCCTGAATCGTGCGGGCCAGGCTGCGGGCCAGTTGCGCCACTTCCAGAGAATGGGTCAGCCTGGTGCGGTAATAATCGCCTTCATGCTGCACAAAGACCTGGGTCTTGTGCTTGAGGCGACGAAAGGCGGTGGCATGGATGATGCGGTCGCGGTCGCGGGAATAGCAACTGCGGGTGGCGCTTTCGGGTTCGGGATACAGCCGGCCCCGGCTTTGCTGCGGGCTGGCGGCATAGGGGGCATGCGCCCCCGGCGGGCTGACAATCGGGCCGAAAAGCTTGCCGGTGGGGGTGTTGGTTTCGGCCATAGTGAGGACTACATAGAGTGTAGGTTTCAGACTGCAAGTGTTCCCCGAAAGAACCTCCATGACCGCCATGCCCGTTACCCTTTCCGACCGCGCCGCCCGGCGAATTGCCGACATCATCAAGGCGGAAGGCCGCCCGGCAGCCCTCAGGGTCGCGGTCACCGGCGGCGGCTGCTCGGGCTTTCAGTATAATTTCGCGCTGGATGAAGCCCAGCTTGACGAAGACCTGGTGGTGGAAAAAGCCGGCGCCCGGGTGCTGATCGATCCGGTGTCGCTGGATTTCCTGGCAGGCGCGGAAATCGATTTCACCGATGATCTGATCGGCCAGGCGTTCAAGATCAACAATCCCAATGCGACCGCATCCTGCGGCTGCGGCACGTCGTTCACAGTTTAAGAAGACGGCTGATGAAAATCGCCACCTGGAACGTCAACTCCATCAAGGCGCGCATGGAGCCTGCCCTGGCCTGGCTGAAAGACGCCAATCCGGATGTCGTCTGCCTGCAGGAAATCAAGACGGTCGATGAAGGCTTTCCGCGCGAGGCATTCGAGGCGCTGGGCTATAATTGCGCCGTACACGGACAAAAAACCTATAACGGCGTTGCGATCCTGTCGAAGCGTCCCATCGAAGACGTCACGCCCCGCCTACCCGCCGCCGATGATGTGCTGGACGATCATGCGCGCTATCTGGAAGCCATGGTCAAGGGCGACAAAGGCATGGTGCGCATCGCCTCGATCTACGCGCCCAACGGCAATCCCTGGCCCGGCCCCAAGTTTGACTACAAGCTGGCCTGGCTGGAGCGCCTGCGCATTCATGCCAAAAGACTTTTGGCGAGTGAAGAACCGGTCGTGCTGATGGGCGACTACAACATCATTCCCGAAGACAAGGACGCCGCCAAACCCAAGGCCTGGCTGAAGGACGCGCTGTTCCAGCCCGAATCCAAGGCGGCGCTGCGCCGGATCGAGAATCTGGGTTACACCGACGCCTTCCGCGCCCTGCATCCCGAAGGCGGCCATTACACCTTCTGGGACTATTTCGGATCATGGGAGCGCAACAACGGCATCCGCATCGATCATATTCTATTGTCGCCCCAGGCCACCGATCGGCTGAAAAAATGCGGCATCGACCGGGAGGTGCGCGGCGCGGCAGAAAAGCCCTCTGATCACGTGCCAGTCTGGGTAGAGTTGGCCATCTAGACCCGTCTTTTTGCCGCCCCATTCTGGGCTATAGTCCGGCCTTCCATGCTGTCGAAACTGTTGCTTGCTGCTTCTGTTTTGTTGTGCGCGCAGCCCGCGCTGGCGGCGGAGAAGCGCGTCTATAAAATCGACAGCGTGGTTGCGACCCAGAAAAGCGGCCGCGTGACGATCCAGGTCCATGGCGCGGTGCAGACCGGCGGCTGGAAGAACCCTCGCCTGCACGTGATCCCGGGTGACAACAACCGAACCCTGACGATCGAATTCGTCGCCACCGCGCCTCCGCCCGGTATGGTGGTGATCGAAGCCCTGCTGCCGATCAGCGCCACCGCGGAATTCAAGTCGCAGGGCAAAGGCGCGGTAAAGGTGGTAGCGTCCGCCAACGAGATGACGGCGCAAATCCTGAAGTGACGCATGCAAATTGATGTGATTTCCGACACCATCTGCCCATGGTGCTTCATCGGCAAGCGCCGGCTGCAGCGGGCCATGGATATGCGCCCCAGCATCGTATTCGATGTGAAGTGGCGCCCCTACCAGCTCGACACCACCGTTCCGCGCGGCGGCATGGACCGCCAGGCCTATATGCGCCTGAAATTCGGCGACGATCCCAAAAAGATCGTCGAGATGTACAAGCTGATCGCCGCCGAGGGTGAGAAAGACGGAATCGCGTTCGATTTCGCCGCCATCCAGCGCCGTCCCAACACGCTGGATTCCCACCGGCTGATCCGCTGGGCGGAAGGCCATGGCGTGCAGGATGAAGTGGTGGAGCGGCTGTTCATCGCCTATTTCGAAAATGGCGAGGATATCGGCGACATCCGGGTGCTGGCCGACATTGCCGACATCTGCGGCATGGACGGCGTGGTCACCGCCCAGATGCTGGAAGACGGCACCGATCTGGAACTGGTGGCGCGCGAAGACCAGATCGCCCGCGAAATGGGCGTGACCGGCGTGCCCGCGATGATCTTCGGCGGCAAGCTGGCAGTGTCAGGCGCGCGCGAGCCGCAGGTGCTGGCTTCGGTGATCGACCGGGTGACGGAAATGAGCGGCGGCGAGCCGGCCGTTCAGGACGACGAAGAAGACTGACGTCAGGCCGCCTGGGCGGCGTCGGTGACGACTTTGTTTCGGCCCGAACGCTTGGCCCGATACAGCGCCTGGTCGGCGCGGTGCAGCAGCTTGTCGGCATCATCGCCCTCGCCTTCGGCCTGGGCAATGCCAATCGAAATCGTTATGTTGAGCTGGTGTGGCGCGCGGCTGATCTTGACCGGCGTGGTCTCGATCGACTGGCGCAGGCGCTCGGCGATGTTGAAGGCAAAGGCCATGTCGGTGTCCGGCATGGCGACCACGAACTCTTCGCCGCCGTAACGACAGGCCAAGTCGATGCCGCGCGTGTTGGCGGCGATGCGGGCGGCGAACTCCTTCAGCACTTCGTCGCCGATGTCGTGACCGTAGGTGTCGTTGACCTGCTTGAAATAGTCGATGTCCATGATCACGAAGGCCAGCGGACGGGCATTCTTCTTGGCATTGTCCAGCAGCGTGTCGAGGTGGCGGCTCATGTATCGGCGATTGTGCAGGCCGGTGAGCTGGTCGGTAATCGCCATTTCCAGCGACAGCTGAACATTATGGCGCAGCCGGTCCGCGTAGCGCTTCTTGCGAAGCTGCGTGCGCACGCGCGCGACCAGTTCATTCTTGTCGACCGGGCGCGTCAGGTAATCATTGACGCCCATTTCCAGCGCCTGGGTCAGCTTGCGGCGATCGCCGTCGCTGACGACAACGAGAATGGGCACATGGCGACCCTCGGGCAGCGAGCGCAGTTGCGAGCACAGGCGCAGGCCGTCAAAGCCGCGCATGCCCAGCGACACCACGATCAGGTCGTAATCGCCGCCCTTCACCCGCACCAGCGCTTCTTCAAACGTGTCGGCGGAGGAAACTTCATGCGTCGGCGTCAGGGCGCTGGAGAACCAGGCGACGGATTCGACGCGGTCTTCGATGACAAGGATTCGGCCCTGCAGATTGTTCTCGATCAGGGTTTCGGCCGGATCGATCAGGCCCATGCCCTGTCCCGTCGACTCGCGCATGCGCAGTTCGTCGGTCATCATCTTCAGGCGCACGAGGCTGCGCACGCGCGCGAACAGCGCGGCATCGTCCACCGGCTTGGTGAGAAAATCGTCGGCGCCCGCATCCAGGCCCGCGACGCGGTCGGACGGCTGGTCCAGCGCCGTGACCATCACGACGGGAACATGCGCGGTCTTGGGATTGGACTTGATGCGGCGGCAGACTTCGAAACCGTCCATGCCGGGCATCATCACGTCCAGCAGCACGATGTCGGGCGCACCCTCGTCCATCTTGGCCAGGCATTCCAGGCCATTGAAAGCGGTGATGACCTCAAAATACTCCGCCGTCAGCTTCGCTTCCAGAAGCTTTACGTTCGAAAGTATGTCATCAACGACGAGTACCCGGGCTGTCATGACCTAGCCGATGAAGCGACGCACAGTTTCCAGAAAGCTGGTCACCGAGATCGGTTTGGAGATATAGGCCTCGCAGCCGCCCTGGCGGATGACTTCCTCGTCGCCCTTCATGGCAAAGGCGGTGACGGCGACGACGGGGATACCCTTGAGGGAATCGTCTTCCTTGAGCCATTTGGTGACTTCCAGGCCCGAGACTTCCGGCAACTGGATATCCATCAGGATCAGGTCGGGATGATGTTCGCGCGCGATGTCCAGCGCTTCCATGCCATCCTTGGTCTGGAGGATGTTGTAGCCGTGGGCGTCGAGCAGATCATGGAAGAGCTTCATGTTGAGCTCATTGTCTTCCACGATCAGGACCGTCTTGGTTTTGGCGTCCATGGTTGCTCTCCGGCGGCATACCGCCACTCCCAAAGCCCAAAAGGGGCACTGGCTGTTTTGTCCAGTATTAGGGATTATCTCTTAACGCTCCCTTGACGATCACGGTCCCATGCCCACTGAAAACGCGGAAATCCTGGCTTTAGAAGCCCTTGGCTGGCTCGCGGGCGACGAAACTGCGCTTGGGCGCTTCCTGGACCAGTCCGGCATCGACGCCCCCTCCTTGCGGGCCGGCGCGGGCACGCCGGAGATGGCGGCCGCTGTTTTCGACTTCCTGCTGGGGCATGAGGAGTTCCTGCTGCGTTTTTGCGAGGACGCGCAGATTGCGCCCAGAGATGTCCATGCCGCGCGCCGGGCATTTGGTTCAGAAGGCCTGCGGGAAGTCTGATGCGCTTCGGAATTGACCTGGGCGGCACCAAAACCGAGATCGTCGCGCTCGCGCCCGGCGGCGTGGAACGCTGGCGCAAGCGGGTGACGACGGTACGCAACTATGACGGCACCGTGAAAAGCCTGGCCGAACTGGTGCGCGAGGGCGAAACCCAGGTGGGCGCGGGAACGGTCGGCATCGCGATTCCCGGGTGCGAGACGCCGCAAGGCCTGATCAAGAATGCGAATTCCACCTGGCTGATCGGCAATCCCCTGCGCCGCGACCTGGAAGCCGTGCTGGGCCGCCCGGTGCGGCTGGCCAATGACGCCAATTGCTTTGCCCTGTCGGAAGCCAGCGACGGCGCGGCAGCGGGCGCAAGCGTGGTGTTCGGCGTCATCGCCGGAACCGGCGTGGGCGGCGGCGTGGTGGTGCATGGCAAGGTGCTGGAAGGCGCGCATGGGGTCTGCGGCGAATGGGGACACATTCCCCTGCCCAGCCCGTCGCCGCATGAAGTGGCCCATGCGCCAGACTGTTACTGTGGCAAGCGCGGCTGCATGGAGAGCTGGTGCAGTGGTCCAGCGCTGCAGGCCGAGTTCAAGCGGGTGACGGGCCGCGCCGCCAGCACCGAAGAGATTGCGGGATCCGATGACATCGAGGAACGTGCCGCCATGGACCGTCTGACAGACCGGCTGGCACGGGGCCTGGCGACCGTGACCAACATCCTCAATCCCGACGTGATCGTGCTGGGCGGCGGCTTGTCGAATATCGCGCGGCTATACACAGACCTGCCGCCGCTGGTGGAGAAATATGCCTTCACGCTGGGCGCGCCGCCGAAGATCGTGAAAAACAAGCACGGCGATTCCAGCGGTGTGAGAGGAGCCGCCTGGTTGTGGCCGGAATAGAAAGCTGGCCGGCCTTCTGCCGCGATTGCCTGACCGACGCGAGATCTGACGCGCCCTGCCCCAACTGTGGTTCGACCCGCGTGCTGGCGCACCCCGAACTGGATACGCTGACCATCGCGCACATGGATTGCGACGCCTTCTATGCCGCCATCGAAAAGCGCGATGATCCTTCGCTGAAAGACCGGCCACTGATCGTGGGCGGGGAAACACGCGGCGTGGTATCGACCTGCTGTTATATCGCCCGCACCTATGGCGTGCGGTCCGCCATGCCGATGTTCCAGGCCAAGCGGCTGTGCCCGCAAGCGGTGATCCTCAAGCCGCGCCATTCCCATTACAGCGCCGTGGCCCGCCAGATCCGACAGATGATGGAGGAACTGACGCCGTTGGTGGAACCGCTGTCGCTGGATGAAGCCTATCTCGACCTGTCGGGCACCCAGCGCATCCATAACCGCCCCCCGGCCAAGACCATGGCGGCGCTGACGGCAAGGATCGAGCGCGAGATTGCCATCACGGTTTCCATCGGCCTGTCGGGCAACAAGTTCCTGGCCAAGCTGGCATCCGAACTGGACAAGCCGCGCGGTTTCGCGGTGATCGGCATGGCGGAAGCCAAAAGCTTTCTGCGCGACAAGAAGATCGGGATCATGCGCGGCGCCGGCAAGGTGATGCAGGCGCAACTGGAGCGCGATGGCCTCACTTTGGTCGGGCAGTTGCAGGACGCCGATCCGCGCGAACTGGCGCGGCGTTACGGCGCCACGGGCCTCTGGCTTCACAGGATGGCGAACGCGCAGGACTCCCGCCCCGTCGATCCTGGCGGCGAGATGAAGACCATTTCATCGGAAACCACCTTCAACACAGACCTGTCGCGGCTCGCCGACCTGGAAAGTGTTCTGTGGCGGCAGGCGGAACGGGTCAGCGCTCGGGCCAAGTCGCACGGCCTGGCGGGCAAGACCATCGTGCTGAAGCTGAAAACCTCCGACTTTCGCCTCAGGACCCGCAGCAATTCCCTGGAAGCGCCGACCCAGCTAGCCGACCGCATCTTCCGCACCGCTTTGCCGGCGCTGAAGCGCGAGGCCGACGGCACCCGCTTCCGTCTGCTGGGCGTTGGACTGTCGAACCTGGCGCCCGCCCAAGGGGCCGATCCGGCCAGTCTGATCGACACCGAAGGCGACAAGCGCGCCGCCGCCGAACGCGCCATGGACAAGATACGGGCAAAGTTCGGTGGCGAGGCCGTCGGAAAGGGTCGCGCTTTCAAAAAGCCGCGCCTGTAGAGTAGGCTTTGCACCTTCACATTTGCCCAATTCCCAGGATCACAAAGTCATGTCCGTCATCGAAGCCCGCCTGAAAGAGCTTGGCGTCACCCTGCCCACGCCGCCGGTGCCCGTCGCGTCCTATGTCCCCTGCACCATCACCGGCAACCTGGTGTTCGTGTCGGGCCAGATTCCGATTGCCGACGGCGCCATCAAGTATGTCGGCAAGCTGGGCGTGGATGTTCCGATGGAAGCAGGCCAGGCGGCGGCGCAACTTTGCGCCATCAACGTGCTGGCGCAATTGAAAGCCGCCATCGGTGACCTGGACCGGGTCACGAAGGTCGTGCGCGTTGGCGTCTTCGTGAATGCCGCCCCCGATTACACCCAGCATCCCGAAGTCGGCAACGGCGCATCCGACCTGTTCGCCGCCGTGTTCGGCGATGCCGGCAAGCATGCCCGCGCCGCCGTTGGCGTCGGCTCCCTGCCGCGCGGGGTGGCGGTGGAAGTGGACGCGATCTTCGAGATCAAGTGACCGCAAAACTGGTCACAAGTGCGTGTGAGATTGGCGCGGCGCGGTGGAACGCGCTGGCCAATCCGCTCGGCCTTTCCGAGCCGCACCCCTTCACGACCTTCGAATTCTTTTCCGCGCTGGAAGATTCTGGCTCGGCCTCTCGCCAGACCGGCTGGCAGCCCGCCCATCTGTTGATGGAAGACGGGCTGATGCCGCTGTATCTGAAAAGCCATTCCCAAGGCGAGTATGTCTTCGACCATGGCTGGGCCGAGGCGCTGGAACGCGCCGGTGGCGATTATTACCCCAAGCTGCAATGCGCTGTGCCCTTCACGCCCGTCACGGGCCCACGAATACTAGGAAATGTGGATGCGCTGCTGAAGACGGCGGCAGGCGTCGCCCAGAAGCTGGGTGCCTCGTCGCTGCACATCACGTTCCTGACGCGCGCCCAATGGCAGGCGGCGGGAGACGCCGGATTCCTGCTGCGCACCGGACAGCAGTTTCATTGGGAAAATCCCGGTTACACGTCGTTCGAACAGTTCCTGGGCGAGCTGTCATCGGCCAAGCGCAAGAACCTGCGCAAGGAACGCCAGGCGGTGCGCGATGCGGGCGTGACGTTCGAATGGCTGACCGGCGCGGATATCACGGAAGCGCATTGGGACCAGTTCTTCGCTTTTTACATGGACACGGGCGCACGTAAATGGGGCACGCCCTATCTCACCCGCGAATTTTTCTCGCGGCTGGGACAAGGCCTGTCACGCCAGGCGCTGCTGATCATGGCCAAAAGGGATGGCCGCGCCATTGCCGGGGCGCTCAACCTATTCGGTGACGGCGTGCTGTTCGGGCGCAACTGGGGCGCGGCGGACTATGTGCCGTTCCTGCATTTCGAGACCTGTTATTACCAGGCGATCGACTTTGCGATTGCGCGGGGCCTGAAACGGGTTGAGGCCGGAGCGCAGGGCGAGCATAAATTGCTGCGCGGCTACCTGCCGGTGGAAACCTACAGCGCCCATGTCATCGCGCACAAAGGGCTGGCGCGGGCGGTGGACAATTTTCTGGATGCGGAACGCGCGGCGGTGACCGACCATATCGCGGAACTGGCGGCGCACGCGCCGTTTAAAAAGGGAAAGTAGATGGCCTACGACAACAACAACATCTTCGCCAAAATCCTGCGCGGCGAAATTCCGTCAGTGAAGGTGTTCGAGGACTCAAAGACCCTTGCCTTCATGGACGTGATGCCGGAAGCCGACGGCCATGTGCTGGTGATCCCCAAGGAACCGGCGCAGGACATGCTGGACCTGTCACCCGAGGGCCTGACCGCCATGATGGCCACGGTGCAGCGCGTCGCCAAGGCCGCCGACAAGGCGCTGGCGCCGGATGGCATCCTGATCAAGCAGTACAACCGCGCCGCCGCCGGCCAGACCGTTTTTCACATCCATTTCCACATCGTGCCGCGCTGGGAAGGCTTGGCCGTGGCGCCGCACGGCAAAGCCATGGTAGATGCGGCGCGTCTTGAACCCATCGCCGCCAAAATCCGGAGTGCCCTGTGATCCTCGAACGCGCCATCTTCGCCATCAAGCCCGGCCATGCCGAGGATTTCGAAAAGGCTTTTGCCCAGGCCGCCGCCCTGATCCGTTCCGCCAAGGGTTGCCGCAAGGCGCAGATGCATCGCGGCATCGAAAATCCCGATAGCTTCATTCTGCTGGCGGAATGGGACACGCTGGAAGATCATATGGTGGGTTTTCGCGAAAGCCCTGCTTTCACGCAATGGCGCGCGCTTTTGGGCCCGCATTTCGCCAGCCCACCCGCAGTGGAACACTACAAAGCGCCGATTTAGTTCGCGCTACCAGTAGCCCAGCATCCGCCCGCCGGTGATCGCGGTCAGCCAGAAGGTCAGCGACAGGGCCGCGCCGACGGCGAGCCGTTTGCGCTCGCGCGGCATCAGCGCACGGTGGCGATGCGCCTGCCAGGCATCGCTGCGATGGACCAGCAGAACATTCAGTAGCGCAAGACCAATGGCGGGGAATTTCACCAGCAGAAACGGGTTGCCGATATATTCGGATGCGTTGACCGACAGCATGGGAAGACCGCTGCACACCGCGAGCACAAAGCCGATGCGGGCCATGAAGGTGGTCGGTTCCGACAACGCCGCCAGCGGCACCCGGCGCCATGCGCCCATCAACCTGAGGTCCAGCAGCAGGATCGAGCCGAAGAGCAGCGCGATTCCCAGGATATGGACGAGATTGATGACGCCATAGCTCCACACGCCAAGCGAGCGCGTGAACTCGCCCAGCGCGGAACTTTGCAGCCAGATCAGGAAGCCAGCTTCACTCACATATCGCGTTCGGGATAGACGCGGTAGGTCTGATCACCATGCTTCACCGAGATGGTCTTCATCTCGTTACGCCCGCCCTGAACGCTACGATTGCCCCGAACCGTTACCGTGGCGCCGACGGGGATCTTCCCTTCCGTCAGACCGGCGCGGCTGGTGCGGGCCGGCGGCGCCAGGGTGACATCCCACACTTCGTTGTTGACCCTGACCTTCATGGTGCCGTGCGGGCCGGCAAGGCTGACGCTCTGCACCACCGTTCCGGTCATATCGACGAGCTTGTCTTCCTGCCCGCTCCAGCCGTGATGGGCGAAAGCCGGCGACGCGGCCAGAACCGCCATCGCGGCAAAACCTCCAATCCGTTTCATGCGCATCTCCCTATTTCTCGATCGTCTCTGATTTTTTCTTGCCGCCCCGCGGCGCGCGCGGCTTCGCATCGGCTGCGGCAATGAACTCGAAGGCCAGCTTGTCTTTTTCGCGGTCCAGCAACACGCGCACCGTGCCGCCATCCTTGAGCTTGCCAAACAGGATTTCGTCGGCAAGCGGCTTCTTGATGTTGTCCTGGATGACGCGCGCGAGCGGACGCGCACCAAAGGCGTCGTCATAGCCCTTCTCGCCCAGCCAGCGGGTGGCTTCGGGTGTCAGATCGAATGTCACGTCGCGGTCGGCAAGCTGGGCTTCCAGTTCCAGCACGAACTTCTCCACCACCTTGTCGATGGTGGCGCGGGTCAGCGGGCCGAAGGGAATGACGGCGTCCAGACGGTTGCGGAATTCCGGTGTAAAGAGCTTCTTGATCGCCTCTTCGTCCTCGCCCTCGCGCTTGCCGCGGCCAAAGCCGATGGCTTCCTTGGCGGCATCGGACGCGCCCGCATTGGTGGTCATGATCAGCACCACGTTGCGGAAATCGATCTTCTTGCCGTTGTGATCCGTCAGCTTGCCGTGATCCATCACCTGCAACAGGATGTTGTACATGTCCTGATGCGCTTTCTCGATTTCGTCGAGCAGCAGCACGCAATGCGGATGCTGGTCGACGCCGTCGGTCAAAAGGCCGCCCTGGTCGAAGCCGACATAGCCCGGCGGTGCGCCGATCAGGCGCGAAACGGTGTGGCGCTCCATGTATTCGCTCATGTCGAAGCGCAGGAATTCCACGCCCAGCACGCGAGCGAGCTGCTTGGCGACCTCGGTCTTGCCGACGCCGGTCGGGCCTGAGAACAAATACGAGCCGATCGGCTTTTCCGGCTGGCGCAAACCGGCGCGGGCCAGCTTGATGGCAGTTGCCAGCGCGCCGATGGCGGCATCCTGGCCATAGACCACCCGCCCCAGATCAGCTTCCAGCGTCTTGAGCGCCTCCGCATCGTCCTTGGACACGGACTTGGCGGGAATGCGCGCGATCTTGGCGACGATCTCTTCCACGTCGCGCACATTGACCACCCTCTTGCGACGGCTTTCCGGCAGCAGCATCTGCGAGGCGCCCAGTTCGTCGATCACGTCGATCGCCTTGTCAGGCAGCTTGCGGTCGTTGATGTACTTGGCCGAAAGCTCGACCGCCGCCTTGATGGCGTCGGCGGTGTAGCGCAGCTTGTGGTAATTCTCGAAGTAGCTCTTGATCCCCATCAGGATCTTCACCGAATCCTCGACGGTCGGCTCGGCGACGTCGATCTTCTGGAACCGGCGCACCAGGGCGCGGTCCTTCTCGAAATACTGGCGATATTCCTTGTAGGTGGTCGAGCCGATACAGCGCAGCGTGCCTTGCGCCAGCGCGGGCTTGAGCAGGTTGGACGCATCCATCGCGCCGCCCGATGTGGCACCAGCTCCAATCACGGTATGGATTTCGTCGATGAACAGGATGGCGCCCTTCTGGCCTTCCAGCTCCTTCACCACCGTCTTGAGCCGCTCTTCGAAATCGCCGCGATAGCGTGTGCCGGCGATCAGCGAACCCATGTCGAGCGAATAGATGATGGAACCGCGCAGCACTTCAGGCACTTCGCCGCGAATGATCTTGCGCGCCAGGCCTTCGGCGATGGCAGTCTTGCCCACGCCGGGGTCGCCCACGAACAGCGGGTTGTTCTTCTGGCGGCGGCACAGGATCTGGATGGTGCGGTCGACTTCGGCGGCGCGGCCGATCAAGGGATCGACCTTGCCCGACTTGGCTTTCTCGTTGAGGTTGACGCAATAGGCTTCCAGCGCCTCGGTGCCCTGCTTGGGCTGCTTCTCGCCGCCCTCTTCTTCCTCTTCGGCGCCGCGCACCTGCTTGGGCTGGCTCATGCCCGGGCGCTTGGCGATGCCGTGGCTGATATAGCTCACCGCATCCAGCCGGTTCATGTTCTGCTCCTGCAGGAAATAGACGGCATGGCTTTCGCGCTCGGTGAACAGCGCCACCAGCACATTGGCGCCTGTCACTTCATCGCGGCCGGAATTCTGAACGTGCAGCACGGCGCGCTGCACCACCCGCTGGAATCCCGTGGTGGGCTTGGCCTCTTCAGAATCGTCCAGCACCAGGGTGGCGAGGTCTTCTTCGATGTATTTCTGGACGGACTTCTTCAGCGCATCCATGTCGACATTGCAGGCTTTCATCACCTGGCTGGCGTCGGCGTCATCCATCAAGGCGAGCAGAAGGTGCTCCAGCGTGGCGTATTCGTGATGCCGATCACTGGCGAGCTTGATGGCGTGGTGCAGTGCCTGTTCCAAACTCCGCGAAAGTGACGGCATGCCGCGCTACTCCTTCTCCATCGTACATTGTAGAGGATGTTGATGCCGCCGGGAGAATTCAATCACCTGGGCGACCTTTGTTTCCGCAACTTCGAACGTAAAAACGCCACAAATGCCAACACCATGGCGGTGGACATGCAGCATGACATCAACCGCTTCTTCGCGGTTCTTGCCGAATATCTTTTCCAGGATGTGAACCACGAACTCCATCGGCGTGTAGTCGTCGTTCAGCAGAAGCACCTTGTAGAGGCTGGGCTTCTTGGTCTTGGGGCGCGTTTTGGTGACGATTCCGGTGCCGGTGTTCCCCGACCCGTTCTGATCGTCATTGTTGTCGCCCGAATCTTTCATCGCAGGATTCTTTGTTGCTGGTCCCATCCTAAACCAGATTAAGCGCCTGCCTAGTGGGGATCAGCCTATCTGGTTATCGCCGCTCGATTTTTCAAGGATTCTCGCTGGCCAAAGCAAAAGGGCCCCGGTCGTTAGACCGGGGCCCTTCGCAATGCGAAACGAAAATGACTTAGGCGCGGACGGACTGAACCGTGTCGAGCCAGGCCTGCACGCGGCCCTTGAACGGCGCGTAGCTGTCCTTGGTGGCGGCAGTGGCCAGTTCGCTGATCTTGCTCAGTTCGGCGACATAGGATTCGAACGCCGACTTGGCGTAATCCGTCTGGAATTCGAAGGCTTCATGGATCGACTTGGAACCCATCACGGCCTTGGTGGCGGCAACCGAATCTTCGATCGACTGCTTGGAATAGGAATAGATTTCGCTGTTGATGCTCTCGATGCCCTTGCCGGCGGCTGTGGCCGAGGCGGTGGCGGCTTCGGCATTGTCCTTGCCGTAGGTCACGAAGGCGTCATAGCCCTTCAGGGCCTTTTCCAGGCCGGTCTTCAGTGCGGCGGCGCCGGTTTCGAGGGCGGATTCAGCGGTGGCAGTCGCCTTTTCGGCAGTCTTTGCTTTGCTCATGTCATGTCCTCTCTGAATTGTTCGGGCACGACCGGCAGTCCCGGCGGCCTGTTGCACTGCAACATGACCTATATGAGTTAGCGTCCCTGCTTCGTCAAGGGTTAATTGTTGCGTCGCACCATTTTTTCGCGGCGCCGTATTCGAGGGAATACCTAGGATTTCGTTAACTCTTCGTAAATGCCGGAAACGCATAGTAGATTCCGGTTTCGTCTTGCGGAAAGTGTCACAATTTGGTCTTTTGACCACAGGGGTGATCCGGATTTTGGGGATAGCTGTGTCTTTACCGTATCGGCCGCGCCACGTTCCGGGCTCCATCGCCCTGATCGTGCTGTTTCTGGCGAGCCTGATACTGGCTGGCCTGACCGCGCCCGCCGAAGCCGCAAAGCGCAAAGGCGCCAAGCAGCGAGCAAAGCGCACCACCGTCAGCATGCCCCGCAGTCCGACCGATCCCCTCAAGGATGCCGCGCTGGTGATCGACGGCGCGACCGGCAAAGTCCTTTATGCCCGCAATGAAAACGCAGAACGCCGTCCGGCGTCGCTGACCAAGATGATGACGCTCTACCTGCTGTTCGACGCATTGAAGGCGGGCAAGCTCACCATGGAAACGCCGCTGCCAGTTAGCCAGCGCGCCGCCGTGCAGAAGCCCACCAAGCTGGGCCTGCGCCGCGGCCAGACCATCCCCGTCGATACCGCCATCCGCGCGCTGGTCGTGCGCAGCGCCAACGACGTCGCGGTGGTGGTGGCCGAAGCACTGGGCGGCACCGAATCGCACTTCGCGGTGATGATGACGGAAAAGGCGCGCCAGCTCGGCATGCGCTCGACCAATTTCCACAACGCGTCGGGCCTGCCCGATCCGCTGCAGATCAGCACCGCGGCGGACATGGGCATTCTGGGCCGGCGGCTCGCCTATGACCATCCGCACTACTTCCCCTATTTCAGCCTGTCGGGCTTTGAATACAAAGGCACCTGGTTCGGCGGCCACAACAAGCTGATTGGCCGCTATGACGGCGCCGACGGCATCAAGACCGGTTATACCGGCCTCAGCGGGTTCAATCTGGTCAGTTCCGTCGTGCGCGGCGGCAACCATGTGATCGCGGTGGTGATGGGCGGACGCACCGCCACACGTCGCGACATGGAAATGGTCCGCCTGCTCGACCAGACCTTCAACCAGATTTCCGCCAACCCCATGCTGGTGGCGCGCACCACGGTGCCGTGGCGGCAGGTCGCCCAGAACGCGGCTGCCCCGGCCACCGCCGGTTTCAGCCTGCCGCAGGTTTCGCTGCAGAATCAGTTCGCCGCTTTGTCGCCCGTGCCGGGCATCGTGCAACGTGATGACGAAGACGCCGCCGAAGCAGTCCGCGCGCCAGACGAGAATTTCTCGGTCATCCATGCCGACGGCACGCCCGCTGCAAAGCCCGCGCCCGTCGCTCCCGTGCCGTCCAAGCCGGAAGGCCGCTCCGTCGCGTCGGCCAACGTCCCGGCCATCCGCCCTACCCCTCGCCCCGACAATGGTTTCCTGATCGCAAAGGCCCCCGCGCCTGTGCAGGTGGCGGCCAATGTGCCCAGGCCGCAGATGCGCCCCTCGCTGCGCGACGATATTGGCGAAGGCGATGCCGACACGCCCGAACCGCAACCGGGCCGCAACTGGACCATTCAGATCGGTGCCTACGCCGACAAGGCGCTGGCCAGCGCCCAGCTCGCTGCCTATGCCGGCAAGGCGCAGGATGTTCTGGGACGCGCGTCGCGCATCATCGCGCAGGTCCAGTCAAACGGTCACACCATGTACCGCGCCCGTTTCGGCCTGTTCGCGGAGCGCGAGGCGCGCGATGTGTGCAACCGCCTCACCCAGCGCGGCCAGACCTGTTTCGCGGCCGTGCAGACCCGCTAGGTGCCCCAGCTCGTTTCGACCGTTACGGATCTGCGCCGCGCCATCGCGGCGTTGAAGCCGGCGCGCATCGCCATGGTGCCCACCATGGGCGCGCTGCATGCGGGTCACGTTTCACTGGTGGCGGAAGCAAAGAAGCACGCCGACCATGTGGTGGTCAGCATCTTCGTCAATCCGACCCAGTTTGCGCCGCATGAGGATTTCGACGCTTATCCCCGCACGCTGGAATCCGACCTGGCGCGGTTGGGCGATGCGGCGGCAATCATCTTCGCGCCCACGGCGCGGGAGATGTATCCCGACGGCCATGCCACCACGATTACGGTCAAGGGACCGTCGCACGGTCTGGAAACAGACTTTCGGCCGCAGTTCTTCTCCGGTGTCGCCACCGTCGTCGCCAAGATTCTGATCGCCGCGTCGCCCGATGTCGCGGTGTTCGGCGAGAAAGACTATCAGCAGCTTCTGGTGGTGCAGCGGCTGGCGCGCGATCTGGCGCTGCCCACATCGGTGCTGGGCGCGCCGACCCTGCGCGAGGCCGACGGCCTGGCGATGTCATCGCGCAACGCCTATCTGTCGCCGACCGAACGCGGCGTTGCGGCCAAGCTCAACCTGATCCTGAAAGACGTGATCGCTGCCGCGCAGAAGGGCGACCTCCGCGCGGCCGAAACCGCCGGCATCGATGCCCTGTACAAGGCCGGTTTCGAGCATGTGGACTATGTCGCCATCCGCGACGCCGCCACGCTGGATCACATCATCGCGCTGGAGCATCCGGCCCGGGTGCTGGCCGCCGCCAAGATCGGCAAGACGCGACTGATCGACAATATGGCTATCGGTTGATCCGGTAGAGTTCGGCCTCGCCGCTTTTGCCTAGGGGCGTCAACCATTCGGGCACCTGCCCCGTCGCAAGCTGCGCCACCAGCCCGCCATGCTGGCGATAGAAATCCCAGTCCGGGGCGGCCCGGCAGATCATCAGATAGTCGATGCCACGGCGCTGCAGAACAGCCCGCGCATTGCTGCCGGCGAAAATGTCGTAGGTGTCGAGAATGCCCGCCTGATTGCGGTGGTAAGGACCGGCAATGGCCGAATGTTTCGTGTAGGCCAGGATCGCAGGGCCCTGATCGACGAAGCCGGCGACCCGGCCCGCCGGCTGCACTACCAGCCGCGCCATCGCGGCGGCGCTGCCGCAATCGACCTGGCTCTTGAAGGCCATTACGCGCTTTTCCACCCGCTGCGGTCCTTCCAGCGCCACGCCCGCCAGGGTGAACGCGCCGCTATTGCCCAACAGGATCGCAGCCGCCAGCCAGACAATGCCGCGCGGCAGAAGCAGATGGGTCAGCGCCGCCGCGAGCCCCGGCAAAGCGAACAGAATTGCGAAGCTGACACCCCGTATCTGGAAGGTGGCAACCGCCAGCGCCGCGGCGGCGAAGACGATGACGCAGTTGCGCGCCCGTCCAGGTGGCGCGAACAGGCACAGCATCAGCGCAAACACCGCGTACAGAAAGCCGCCCACCGTCTGGCTGGGGGCCAATTGCAGGAATTCCCAGACGGGACGCGCCTCATTGATGCGCGCCAGGAAGATGGTGCGGATGCGCGCGTCCATCCCGGCATAAGGCCCGGCAAAGCAGGCTGGGTTCATCAGTGCCGCCAGCGCCAGCAGCACAGCCGCCAGCCCTGCAAAGGCCACCAGCCGGTGACGGGACAACCGCGAGATACCCGCGATGCCGCCACCGCCAACCGCGAGCAGCACGGCATGCAGAACCGAATAGGAGTCGCAGACCGGCGCGGCGCGATAGGCCGATGCTGCAAGCAGCAGGACGGGCGCCAGGACTGCCAGAGAAAGCCCGAAACGGCCCGCGCGCGCCGCATCATCCTTCAGCCACAGGGCAGCAATGGCGGTTGCGGCCAAGGCATAGGGCAGGCTTTCCAGTCCCACGCCCAGTCCCAGCGCCACGGCAGCGGCGGCCAGCATGGGCCGCTGTTCCACCAGCGCCAGCAGCGCTGCCAGCATCAGCGCCATTTGCAGCGCGTGATGATCGATGTTGCCCGGCGCAAAACCGCCATAGATTTCGGTGCACAGCAGCGCCAGCAGCAGCACCGTGATCATGGCCGCCCGTCCGCCCAGGACGAAGGCGATCCGCGCCAGCATCGCAAGCACAGCGGCCAGGCACAGCAGCGGCCATGCCATCAGCGCGAAGCGTTCCGATACCAGTGCCGCCATCAACGCCAGCGGCCCATCGACCAGCCGCGACCAGTGCATGGAAAGACCATCCGGCGTGTTCATGCGGTGCTGGGTGGTGTCGAACCAGCCCTGCCCCGCCAGCAGGTCGCGCACCTGGACCAGACGCAGGGCGCTGTCGGTATCCAGCGAAATGCCGCCGCGCGTCAGCCACAGCGCGCAAACGGCAAACACCACCCAAGCGGCAGCGACCCATGCGATCTGAAAGCGATTCCCCATCGCGGCAGCTTAGCGGCTGGGAGCCTAGAGCAACCCTAAAGCCGCCAATTCGCGCTGCAGCGACTCGGGCAAGTCCTGCGCCCCCTTGGTCCGCGCCAGGTCGGGCGGCGCATCCTTGGCTTCGAGATAGCGCCAGCCCTGGAAGGCACGCCTGGGCCGGGCGACCACAGGAATAAGGTCTTTCTGGTGGACCAGCCCGCAATGCGGGACGCCGTTTTTCTTGACCGCGCGGATTGCCAGCAGTTGCTGCCGTGCAGCAATCTGGCCCTTGATCACCCAGTAAAGGGAACCGCCATCCAGAACCTCGTCTGCCCGCTTCGGTGTCATGCGGGTGACATGCACAAGTTCTGGCTTCTGGCCCTTGGCGCGCTTTTCCTTCAGCCTCTTTTTTTGCCAGTCGGCAAGTTCCGCAAGGCTGTCGCAGCCCACGCATAATTTGACGATGTGGAGAGGCATGCGCCCGGTCCTATCGGGGCGGTCCCAAAAAGACAACAAACCATTGCCGCCCCGGCCCGCTCATGGCAATTTATCAGCATAAGAATAAGTAGGTAGGAATAACAGGAGCGCCTTCATGAACTTCACGAAAACAGCTTTGTCGATTCTCGCTTTGACCGTGGTCGCTACCCCGGCTCTTGCTCAGGGCCGCTATAGCGATCGCGCCGAAGAAAATGCCGCCCGCCGTGCGGAGCGCGCCCAGCTTCGCCAGCTCGAAGAGCAGTACGAAAAGGAAGTCGCCGCCGCCAAGGCTGCCGCTTCCGCGCCTGCTGCTCCGGCCGCGCCTGTCCCTGCCGAGGTTGCCGCGGCGCCGGCGCCGGCAGAACCGGCGCCTGCCGCCCCGGCTCCGGCCCCCGCGCAGTAAGTTTTTACCATACCGGAAAGGCCCGCCAGTCGACTGGCGGGCCTTTCACTTTCTTTCAATCCTGTTGTGACAGGTTGGCGCCATGCGCCAGCTTTTGTATGTCAGCAGCACGTCCCGCGATCTTGCGCCCGCGACGCTCAATGACATCCTGGCCGCGGCGCACGCCAACAACCCCCTGCTGGGCATCACAGGCCTTCTGATCCATATCGATGGCGGCTTCCTGCAGATTCTGGAAGGCGAAGAGCGCGCGGTGCGCGAGCTCTACATGCGTATCTGCACCGACAGCCGCCATTGGGAATCGCGCCTTCTGCTGGACCGCGAAGTGAAAAGCCGCGCCCTCACCGGCTGGAGCATGGGGTTTGAGCGTCCCAGCCTGGATGATCCGGAAAGCGCCGGCATGTTCGGCGTCAGTCGCGAGGCGATCTTGGGGCGCCTGTCGCCCCAGGCCGGGCGCGTGATCGCGGTGATGCTGGAAACCTTCTACCGCGTCCAGCGCAGCGATGACCTGCGGCTGGCTGACGCTAGAGCTTCCTGAGCCAGATATTGCGGTAGTGCACTTCGTTGTTGTGCTGCTGAAGCATGATGACGCCATCGCCATGCGGCTTGTAGACCGGAATGCCGCGATACTCGGTCGGTCCTAGCAGCGGCACATTGTGCTGCACCAGAACACCGTTGAGAAAGATCGTCATGCGCGCCGGCTCGGCCAGGCTGCCGTCGCCGTAAAAGCGCGGCGCGGTGTAGATGATGTCATAGCTCTGCCAGGCGGGCGCCGGCTTCTGCGCGTTCACCAGCGGCGCATACTGCTTGTAGATCGACCCAGCCTGGCCGTTGACGTAAGTGGGATTGTCCAGCGTGTCGAGAACCTGGATCTCGTAAAGCCCCTGCAGGAAGATGCCGCTGTTGCCGCGGTCCTGGCCTTTGCGGTTGGCTGGCAGGACCGGGATCATCCACTCAACATGCAATTGCACGTCGCCGAATTTTTCCTTGGTGCGGATACCAGCAGCCTTGGGCGCGACGAAGAAATCGTCCTTGCCCACCGTCCATTCGGCCTTGCCGCCATTGATGCTCTCCCAATTGTCCAGGTCGCGGCCATTGAACAGGATGATGGCATCCGACGGCGGCTGGCCCGGCAGCGCACCCGGCGTCACCTTGCGCGGCACCGGCGTCCACAGCTCGGTCAGTTCCGGCTTGATGGGCGGATTGGGAGCCTGCGCGATCGCCAGTGTCGGCAGCAGCGCCAGAACAAGAGCCAGTTTCTTCATCAAGGCTTCCTCTTTCTAGGCCAGCGCGCCGTGGCAATGCTTGACCTTCTTGCCGGAACCGCAGGGGCAAGGATCGTTGCGCGGCACACCCTGCAGGTTTGATTTGGCGTCGTCGGGGTGAGCGACATGCCGCTCGCCGCCGATGTGGCGGACATAGCCGCCCTCGTCCAGGATCACGGCGCGATAGCCATGCCGGAAATAGAAGGCGCTGGCTTCCACCTCGAAGGGCAGCGCGGCCGTGGGCGTCTTGGCCACCACATACATGGTCTTGGGCTGACGCTCATAGCTGCCGCCCAGCCGCTGATAGTCCGACAGGCGGCGCAAGCCGGGATTGAGCGTGAAGCCATGCCAGCAATCGCAATAGCCATACGCCAGAACACCCATGGAACGGTCTGGGGCCACGAAGCTCAAAGGATGGCCGTTATTGTCGTTCCAGGGCCGGAGCTGGACGAGCAGCGTAGAGGGGTCGGTTTCCAGAAAGGCGCGGCTTCGCTCCATGAAGCCGGAGCGGTAGAATTCCCAGTCATCCTCCAGATGGAAAATGTACGGCGTGGCGACCTTTGCATAGGCTTGGTCGATCAACTTGATCTGCCCCACCCGCGCGCCGGTACGGAAATACTCGGCGCCGAAACGCGCGCACACCGCCGACGGATCAGCATCGCCGTCCTCTGCAACCAGGATGCGGGCCACCCGCCCTTCGCTTTCATGCGTGCGAAAGCTTTCCAGCGTGCGCGCCAGCAGGTCGTGGCGGTTGCACGAGGTCACGACCACGGTTATGTCGGCTGCTTGCTGCATGAAGAAAGCGATTTTAAGCTTCTGGCGCAGCGACGCAAGCAGGCCGGACCACCCCAATGTCAGTACAGGAATTATACGGACAGGCCGCGGCGCTGCATCAGCGCGGCCAACTCGCCGATGCCGAACGCCTGTATCGCCAGGTCATCAAGGCGGCGCCCAAAGCGTTTCCCCCGCTGCACATGCTGGGTGTTTTGAAAGCGCAGCAGGGCAAAGCCGAAGAAGCCGAGGGCCTGATCGCCGCCGCCCTCAAGCTCAATCCCCAGGATGGCAGCGCGCTGGCCAATTACGGCAACGTCCTGACGCTGCTGGGGCGGTTCGACGAGGCGCTGCAAAGCTACGACCGCGCCCTGACCGTCGCACCCGATGCCGAAACGCTGCGCAACCGCGCCCATGCCCTGCAGAGCCTGAACCGGCCCGGCGAAGCGCTGGCCAGCTACGACGCCGCGCTGCAGCGCGACCCCAACGACGCGCAGTCCTGGTTCAAGCGCGGCGTGCTGCTGGGCGAGCTGGGCCGTCCCGACGAATCCCTCGCCAGTTACGACCGCGTGCTGGCGCTGCAACCGGGCCATGTCGAAGCCCTGAACAATCGCGGTTATGGCTGGTGGCTGTTCAAGCATCGCTATGTGCCCGCCATCGCCGACATGCAGAAGGCGCTGGCGCTGGCGCCGGGCCTGCCTTACGCGCGCGGTGGCGTGTTGCACCTGAACATGTATGTCGCGGACTGGAGCCGGCTGGAGCGTGAGCGTGCCGCCATCAGCGCGGGGCTCGCGGCGGGCCAGCGGGTGGCGCGGCCTTTCATGTTCCAGGCCCTGTCAGGCGATCCAGCCGAACTGCAGGCTTGCGCCCGCCTGTATGCCAGCGACCAATACCCGCCCATCATGGCGCTGGCGCACGACCGGGCGGCGCGCAAAGGGCGGGATAAGATCAGGATCGGCTATCTGTCGGGCGAATTCCGCGAGCAGGCCACCGCCATTTTGATGGCTGGGCTTTACGAACACCACGACCGCGACTCGTTTGAAATCATCGCCATCGACAATGACAGCGCCGATCACAGCGCCATGACCGCGCGGCTCAAACAGGCCTTTGACGGCTGGATCGACATTGGCGGACTGAGCGGCACACAGGCCGCCGAAAAAATCCGCAGCGCGCAGATCGACATACTGGTCAATCTCAACGGCTATTTCGGCAAGCACCGCATGGATGTCTTTGCCCATCGCCCCGCGCCGCTGCAAGTCAACTATCTGGGTTTTCCCGGCACACTGGGCGCGCCCTATATCGACTACATCATCGCCGACCGTATCGTGATCCCGGCGGATGAAGAGCAGTTCTATGACGAGAAGGTCATCACCCTGCCCGGCAGCTACCAGGTCAATGACGATCGCGGGCGCGCCATCGCGCCCGCGCCCAGCCGCAGCGAGGCCGGCCTGCCGGAGAACGCTTTCGTCTTCTGCAATTTCAACCAGAGCTACAAGCTGACGCCCGCGACCTTTGCGAGCTGGATGCGGATTCTGAAACAGGTGGATGGCAGCGTCCTGTGGCTGCTGGAAGCAGCGGCGCCCTTTGCGGAGAATATTGCAGCCCATGCGGCAGCGCATGGCGTGGCGCCGGAGCGCATCCTGTTTGCGCCCGACCGCGCGCCCGACCAGCATCTGGCGCGGCTGTCACTGGCGGATCTGTTTCTGGATGGCCTGCCCTACAACGCCCACACCACCGCCAGCGACGCGCTGTGGGCGGGCGTTCCGCTGGTCACGCAGCGCGGCACGGCCTTTCCCGGCCGCGTCGCCGCCAGCGTGCTGACCGCCGCGGGATTGCCTGAACTGGTGACGGACGATGCGCAAGCCTATGAAGCGCTGGCGGTGCGGCTGGCGAAGGACAAAGACGCCTTGGGCACCATTCGCGAAAAGCTGAGGGATAGCCGCGCGACCTGCGCCCTGTTCAACACCGACTTGTTCCGCCGCAATATCGAAGCGGCATACCACCAGATGTGGCAGCGCTGGCTGGCGGGTGAGAAGCCGAAAGGTTTTTCGATGTAAGAACCGTATTCGCGCTACGCTGGCGCTAGCGGCCGCTTGGCATTCGTCATTGCGCGCTTACGCGCGCGATGACGAATGGTGCGGTCGAGAACGGTGCCATGGCGCAATGTTCTCAAGGGCTTAGAGCGCGGTGCGGGGCACAACTGCTTCATTGTAAGCTAACGGCTTCTTAAAGCGAGCCCCGCACCTGCACCGATCTCGGCCGCAAGTCCAACCTCAAAGCAAGCTAGATCCAACAGACGACGACCTTGCTCGGTCTGACGGGCATGAAGATGTACTGAGCTTTCAAAGTGGAGGCCCGACGGGCTATCCACGTCATCAGACGTCAGAAGCTGCTGGCCTGCCCCCTTTGAAGTGGTCCGACCTGAAGTATGGTTTTGACCACGGAGGAGAAGGGGAATGGCTAGGAAACGGCATAGTGCTGAAGAGATAGTTGGGAAGCTACGGCAG
>Ga0222712_10000967_pt1 | contig 36603 bp, 53 predicted proteins | sample C33_657DmetaG_FD_165043 | JGI IMG/M metagenome (GOLD analysis project Ga0222712, IMG submission 165043) | Estuarine water microbial communities from San Francisco Bay, California, United States - C33_657D | ecosystem: Environmental > Aquatic > Marine > Unclassified | place: USA: California... | reverse complement strand
TCATGTTGATCAAGGTCTTACGGCAAACGATGCTGGCGGGCCGGGTCGTCAAAACTGGGGAAGTCCTAGAGGCTTCCCCCTCTGACGCCAAACTCCTGATCGGTATCGGCAAAGCTGTTGAGGCTGTTGCCTCTGTAGTAGACGCAGTTGAGACCATTGCTCAACCTGCACCTAAACCAACCACCCCCCGACGGAGGGCAAAATCATGACCATCCACAACCTCGGATCTAAGACCGATCTGCTCGAGCTGCACAACAACGCTGTTGTGGCATCCACCGGCGCTGGCACCCCTGCCAACGTTGATCTCGTGGATTATGAGGGCGACATTGCCTTCATCATCGATGCAGCTGCTGCCGGCTCTGGCGTCACCCTGACTGCCAAGATTCAGCACAGCAACACCACCACTTCCGGCGATTTCGTGGACGTGACCGGTGGCGGCTTCACCGCTGCTGCCGCTAACACCGCATTCCAAGAGAAGATCTACCTGAACAGCAACGATCTCCGTCGTTACGTTCGCGTGCTCTTCACTGTGACCGGCGGCACCGGTACTGGCGCCGTTTCCGTGGTGGCTCTCGGCTCTAAGAAGTACAGCTGAGCATGGCGTTCACTGAGGATCTGGATGTGTTCCTCGCAGACTTCGGCGTCAGCTGCACCGCTGGCGCCGTTACTGCGAAGGGAATCCTGGACATGCCAAGCCAGGTGATCAGCAATGGGATGGTGCTTAGCACTGACTACACGCTGACGGCCAGAACCTCAAACTTCGGCAGTCTCATCCGCGGCGATTCGATCACTGTGGATGGGGCTGCTTATACCGTCAGAGAGACCATGCTCATGGATGACGGCAAGTTCGTACAACTCGGATTGCAGAAGACATGAGCGGTCCATTCAAGGTCAACACCAGAAGCCAATGGGCAGCGCTGAATCCTGTGCTGATGGCAGGAGAGCCTGGCCTTGAAAGTGATACGCAGAATCTGAAGATCGGCAATGGCCTGACGTCATGGAGCAAGCTGCCGTACCACGGCTGCCCTGGCTACTGGGGATCGTTCTGGGATACGACTTCACAAGTTGCGGCGGCGATCAACACTGCCTATCCGATTTTTTTACGACAGGTTGATCTGACAAGCCGTGGCGTAAGAATAGTCTCGGACAGCCGTATCACGGTTGACCATCCGGGGATCTATAGCCTTACGTTCTCGATCCAGTTCAGTAATAGTGACGCGCAGATCCATGACGTGAACGTCTGGTTGCGCAAGAACGACAGCGGTAGCAGTGGTGATGTGCCTGCAAGCGATAGCAAGTTCAGTGTCATTTCCAGCCATGGAGGCGTGGAAGGCAACGTTATTGGCACCGTGAACTTTGTGCTGGGCTTGGTAGGTGGTGACTACATTGAGCTGATGTGGATGACCAGCAATGTGGCAGCCTATATAAATGCCGATCCGGCATCAAGTAGCCCGGCACATCCCAGCATCCCCGGCATCATCTGCACAGTGGTGCAGGTTGCCTCGGCATAACCATGACTACCAAGCGCGAACAGGTACTGACGGCGATCCGCACGGCGCTCACCGGAACCACTGGCGTCAGCACCCGGATCTATCGCAGCAGGGTGGAACCACTGAGCCGCGGCGAAAGCCCGGCGCTTGTGATTGAGCCGATCTCGGATACAGCGCAGCAGAACACCAGCCTCCCCACGCTGGATTGGAGCCTGACGGTACGGATCGCGGTGATCGTGCGCGGCACGGTGCCGGATCAGACGGCTGATCCGATCATTGAAAGCCTGCACGCCAAGATGATGGCCGATCTCACCCTTGGCGGTTATGCCATTGATGTGCAACCGCAATCGGTGAGCTTCGAGATGGTGGAAGCTGATCAACCGGCTGGCGTGATTGGCTGCGAATATCTTGTGCGTTATCGCACCTCAGTCACCAATTTGACTATCAGCTGAGCCGGCTACGATGGGTTGAAAGATTCCATCCGGCCAAGCCATGCCGCTGCTTTCCCGCCGCCAGCTGCTGCTGGCCGAAATCGAGACTACTTATGGCGTTGACCCTACGCCAACTGTTGGCGCCAACGCCATTTTGGTGCGCAATATCGAGGTGACGCCGCTCGAGGCTGACACTGTTAGCCGTGAGCTGATCCGCCCTTATCTCGGCCAATCTGAGCAGCTGCTGGCACAGACTCGCGTGCTAGTCAACTTTGAGGTGGAGCTTGCAGGTTCTGGCACTGCTGGCACTGCGCCCGCCTATGGCCCGCTGCTGAAAGCATGTTCGTTCACTGAGACCGTATCGGCCAGCACGAGCGTGACCTATACGCCCAACAGCAACACCTCGCCCGGTTCGGTCACGATCTATTTCAACAACGATGGCGTGCTGCACAAGGCCACCGGCTGCCGCGGCACCTTCTCTCTGAACTGCACCGTGGGCGAGATCCCCACCATCGCCTTTGAGTTCACGGGCATCTACAATGCCCCGACTGCATCGGCCATCAGCAGCCCGACCTACGCGAATCAGGCTGATCCTGTGGTGTTCAAGCAGGGCAACACCACTGGCTTCCAAGTGTTCAGCTATGCCGGCTGTCTCCAAAGCTTCACGATGGAGCTGGCCAATGAGCTGGTGTATCGCGAGCTGGTGGGCTGCACCAAGGAGGTGATCATCACCAACCGCGCCCCTGCTGGCGAGGTGATGATCGAGGCCGTCTCGGTTAGCGCTCACAACTTCTTCAACGACGCCACCGGCAGCAGCACTGGAAACCTGACCTTCCAGCACGGCCAGACTGCTGGCAACATCGTGACTTTCACCGCTGATCAGATCGATCTGGGCAACCCGTCCTACAGCGATGAAGATGGCATCCAGATGCTGACCCTCCCATACATTGCCACCCCGACCGATTCGGGCAATGATGAGATGGAGATTGTCTTTACCTGATCCGCGTGGCTTTTGTCCTCAAGCAGTCGGACTCCTACACCTGGCCGGTGAGCATTAAGCTCCCGGCCAACGGTGGGAAACGAGAGCGGCAGACATTTGATGCTGAGTTCAAGCGGCTGCCACAAAGCCGCATCAATGAGATCCAGCGCGAGGTGCAACTGCGCGTTAGCGCTGCAGAACGCGGTGAAGACAACGGCGAGGGCATCAGCGATCAGAGCATTGCTGATGAGATCTTGGTTGGCTGGGATGGCATCGTGGATGGCGATGGCGAGCCGGTGCCATTCAGCAATGCCGTGAAGGCGCAGCTATTGGATGTGCCGATGATGGCTGGCTCGCTGGTGGCTGCCTACTTCGAGTCGTTGGTGGAGCAGAAGCGAAAAAACTAATTGGGGCCGCTGAGCACTGGCTTGGTGGAATGGAGATCGATGAAACCGCAAAGGATGCGGCGATCTTCGGCATCGAGCCACCACCCAGTAAGGCGGCCATCAACTATGAGGTGGAGCCAGATGCATGGTCGGCTGTGCTCGTGTTCCTCAAGGTGCAGACCCAATGGCGTACTGATTCCGGTACGTTGATCGGCCTCGACTATGGCGCCGTGCGATGGGTGTTTGACCTGCTGCAGATCGCTGATGCGGTCAATGTCTTAGGTGATCTTCAGATCATCGAGGCTACAGTGGTTGCAGCAGTCAACAAGCGCAAGAAGTAGCCATGGCGCTGGACATGACAACCGCCCTAACGATCAGGGCCAAGGTTGACGGGTTGGCGCAGATCGAGAACCTTGATCGTGCGCTTGGCAAGGCAAATAAAGAAGCAACCGGATTGTCCGGCACATTTGGTCGGTTAAAGGGTGCAACAGCTGGAATCGGCGGAGCGCTTGGTGCGTTGGTGCCTGCTGCTGGTATCGCTGGCCTGACTGCAATGGGCAAGCGTGCCATTGATGCAGCCGACAACCTGAACGATCTCAGTCAGCGCACTGGCGTTGCAGTGCCGATCCTGAGCAAGTTCGGCGCAGCAGCTGCTGATTCAGGCAGCAGCATTGATGAAGTCGCCAAGGCTATGGGGCGGTTGCAGAAAGGCATTGTTGATCCTGCGTCAAAAGCAAGTGAAGCGCTGAGATCGATTGGTGTTAGCTCGACGGATGCTCAGGGCAAGATCCGTGGCGTCGATCAAATCATGCTTGACGTTGCAGAGAAAATGTCGAAGATGACAGATCCTGCGCAGAAGACCGCTTTAGCCATGGATCTGTTTGGCAAGTCAGGCGCCAACTTAATCCCGATGCTGAATGGCGGCCGTGATGCGCTCAGCCAGTATTCAGCCACTATTGACACGGAGATGGCGCAGGCTGCGGATAAGTTCAACGATGCGTTGAATGGCATCGCGCGATCCATTGCTGGCCCATTCAATGAAGCGGTCACGGCACTGCTGCCCTATCTGACGCAGGTGGCGCAGGCCATTGCTGGCTGGGCGCAATGGTTCAGCACGCTGCCTCAACCAGTGCAAAACTTGGTGGCTGGTTTTGGTGCGTTGACTGCTGCGCTTGTGCTATTTGGTCCTGCCATCGCATCGCTGCTCACGATTGCCACCACCCTCGGTCCATTACTAGCCGGCATCGGCGGCGCATTGGTTGGTATTCCGGCATTGATCGCCGGCTGGGCTGGTGCGATTGCTCCGCTCGTGGCTGGCCTTGGCACACTGGGCCAGATTCTGATCGGAGTCTTCAGCGGTCCGGTCGGCTGGGTTGCGCTTGCTGTTGCTGCTGGCGTGGCGATCTACGCCTTCCGCGATCAGATCGGCCAAGCGTTTCAAGCTATTGGCTTTGTGCTGCAGCAGGCTGCGCAGGGATTCAAGACCGTCTTTATCGATCCGGTTATTCAAGGATTTCAAGCTGTTGTGCAGTTCGTGAATGTGAGCTTTGTGCAACCCATCGGACAGGCCATCAGCGGGCTAGTGCAGAGCATCGCCAACACGTTCAAGGCTGTAACGCAGGCAATCACTGCACCATTCCAAGCGGCATTCACCGCCGTGCGTGGCATCGTGAATCAAATTCTGAACGGCATCGGCAGCGCCATCGGCAGCGTTGTGCAATCAATCAACAACGTAATCACAGGTGCCAATCGAGCCCTGGCACAATTAAACCTGCCACAGATCCCATTCCTGCCAATGCCACAGATCCCACGCTTTGCCGAGGGTGGAGTTGTCAGCGGTCCAACCATCGCCATGGTGGGCGAGGGTGGCGAGCCGGAATACATCGTGCCGCAATCCAAAGCCAGCGGATTTGCTACTAACTGGATAGCCGGCAAGCGTGGCGCTAGTGCCATTCCCCGTTTTGCTGAGGGCGGCATGGTGGTGCCAACTGCCGCCAATGTCAGCATCCAGACTGGACCAGTAACACAAATGAATGGAACTAACTATGTCACCACTAATGACTTGACTGCAGCAGTGCAATCAGGAATCAATCAAACTCTAAACCTTTTACGTAATGATTTGAATACTCGGCGCTCAGTGGGGATTGTCTAATGGCTAATTATGACATCATGTGTTTTCTAGAGTATTACGCCGACCGTAATAGCACTTCTTCCGGTGGTTTCCGACAACCAACTCGAAAATGGCAAAATTTCTATCAGACCCCCCAGCAGTTTGCGATTGATGCTGGCATTGCGGGTACTTATACTTATCTGGCTTTCGAGGTTTCAGGTTTCGGTGCGGTTGAATCTGGCGCAATGAATGATCTTTCAATAAACTTAGCCGCTGTTGCCGATGTTGTTGATCTTACGCAAACAGCCATGAATGGAGACGCATTTGTGATTGCGTCTTTAGTTATACAAGATATAGGTTTTAACAACATTGACCCAGGCAGCGCTGCGATTGTCGCCAGTTATTCGGGCGGTCTACATTCCGCCTCCATTAATGATACTTCTGTCTCGTGGACTGTAAATCCAATGATTAGCAAAACCAAATCGCAGGTGCCGACAAGAAAGATCAGTTCTTCTATACTGGCAAAAAAGCAGGGCCAGTAATGACGTTTTCTGTTTTTACTACTGTTCCTCAGCCCCCCGCAAAGCCTGGCACGACTGCTTTGCGGATTGACCAAGATCCTGCGAATAGCCGTTCACCTAGGTCCGATCTTAATCAGCCTCAACGATTTGCAACAGCTGGTGAGACAGTGCCTATTGTTTTTGGCAAATATGACGAGACGCTTGGTATTGGCGGAGTATGGGTTTCGCCTGCGCTGATTAGGCAAGCTGTTGAATATAGCTTTGATGATCCTTCTCAAAATAATGGCACGTTCCAAAATGGCACGGGCAACTTTTTGTATGGATCAATTTTTGCTGTAAGCCAAGGAGAGATCGTAAGCACACCCACTGTTGGTCAAATATATATTGGAGAAGTCGGGCTGAAAACACTCAATACTGCTACCAACGCACAAGTTTTCAAAGAATATCGAGATGCTGCATACATGGAGGCAAATCCTACTTACTGCCCAATCCCTTTGACATTTGTCCCCTGTGGATCGGAAAACGTTACATGGCTTGCCGGTGACGCACTTGCAAACGGATTTGATATTAAATCACGGGGCAGCAATGTTGTTTATTTTGGTTATAGAATATTAATTCGCGCCAGCGGTCCATTGTCAAATACTGAGGTGAATATTGACGTTAAATGGATTGATGCAGTTACAGGAGCGCAATTAAACTCAGGAACAATTACAGATTCTATATTTCCGGGGGGCGACCGATGGCTCGAAGCTGGCTACAACAGCGCGGCAAATTGGTCGTTTCTCACATCACAGGGTAATAGCGGATCCTATATTATAAGACTCGGACAAGCTACGATAAATTATCAACGCAATCCGCTCAATCCCGCCGACACCAATACTGTTGATGCTGTGTTGGTTGCAGGGTGGCAAAATAGCACCGGTACGCCAACTCCAACGCCGTCAGACACCAGGGCTTATGCCGATATTACTTTAATTGGTATAAAAGGAGATTTGTTAGATAAAGATTTTAGCCAAAAACAAGCGTATATATATTTCAATCAAGGGGTTTCGGTTGATCTTTACAGTACTGGCCTGAGCGGAAGCGTAGGTGCTAGCAATCAATTCGTTGATCTGGTCTGCTATCTATTCAAGATTTTTACAAATACAATAGGCTCACAAATTGACACAAGCAACTTACAAGACATTGCCACTTTTTGCGAAAATTACTCTATGCTATGCAATGGGGTAGTCTCGCAGCCAGTCAATTTAATTGAATACGCATCGCAGACTGCTCGGTTGTTCTTGCTTTCGTTTATTTCTGTTGGAGGACAGTATAAATTTAGACCGTTATTGCCGGTTTCGGGTGGCCTTTTGAATGATTCAGCGGTCACTCCAGTGGCGACATTTATAGAAGATGACATATTGCCTGACTCGTTAAACAAGACATTTATTCCAAGAGAAGAGCGGCAGCCGTTCTTTGCAAGCATGATTTATCGCGACGGGTCGCAAACCACGGTAAGCGTTCAGCGTTCACTGCAAATTTCTTACCCAGGCACGCCATTAGATGCGCCTATTGAGCAGTTTGACATGACAGATGTATGTGCATCAGCGTTTCACGCATATTACGTAGGGGCCTACGAACTATCAAGGCGCAAGAACACAACCCACACTATTGAATTTTCTACTCCCATCAGTGCTAGCTTACTTGAGCCAACGGACATCTTCAGGATTCAATTAAATCGTATTAATAGCGCGGGAGACAATAGAGTTGAAACAGAGTGGTATCAAGTAACGAGTGTATCCCTAGAAACCAATGGTGTAAGCAAAATTTCAGCCGTGCACTTCCCTGTTAATGGCTCTGGTCAATCTATAATAATTGATGAGATGAACAACGTTATTTGGGATGTTATTATCTAATGGCAACTTTCCCATCGCTAGCACCACGCACTCGAGCCCTAAGTTTAGGTGATACGCCTCAGCAGGTGTATCTTGGTACAAGCGGCGGCGAGGTGCGCTTCAAGCACGGTTCTAGCTACATCTCTCAACAGCTGACCCTCGGCTATGAGCTTCTGACTGAATCAGAAGCTCAGCAAATCTTGGATCATTATGCTGGACAACAGGGGAGCCTTATACCGTTTGATGTATCGGCTACTGTGTGGAATGGATACGGAAGCCCGCCTGTTGATTCATCTGAATATCAATGGCGATATGTTGAGCCCCTAAGCGTTAGCATTGCGTCACCCACTCGATACAACATTAACGTTGAGCTTGCAACAGTCCCGATTTGATCATGACTTTCCCCGCCTTGGTTCCTTCAGCTAGGACTTACGTTATCGGCAACGTGCCGCAGATTGAACAGGTGGCGCTATCCGGCGCGTCTTTTAGGTATAGGCAGGGGAATCGACGTGTTGGCCAAACCCTAGAATTAGCTTTTAATAATATAAGCGAGTCGGAGCTTCTTCAGATAAAGAACCATTATATCTTGCAAGATGGCAGCTATAACATTTTCTTCTTGTCACAGGAGGTATGGTCTGGCTACGCAGTGGCCCCTGTACCATCACCAAGCAATGTGGCTTGGCGTTATGCGACGGCGCCAGTTATTACAGATGGATCATGTGATCTGTGGTCTGCAAGCGTTAAACTGGTTTCTTATTTAGTTGAATCCGGCGATATTAACGTTGAGCTTCCAGGGATGGGCGCGAATCCAAATCCAATTGTGGACTATATCTATGATGGGGGTAGCGCCGCTGCGACTCCAGCGCGTGATTACATTATTGATTCCGGTGCATCCCGATGACCATTACCCTTTCAGCCCTACAGAAGCAACGCCGCGACAATGCCGCCAACTGGACAGCTGAAAACCCAACACTGCTGGCTGGTGAGATCGGGCTGGAATCTGATACCGGATATTGGAAGGTGGGCGATGGCAGCACTGCGTGGACATCACTCGCCTATATCACGGGTTTAGGCGCTGAGATCCCCGTATCACGCTTGGCTGATGGCACTGCTAGGCAGCTGCTGCAGACCGCAGCCAATGGCACGAATGTTGAATGGACAAGCAACGTCGATATACCTGGCACGTTGGATGTGACGGGTGCGGCCACGTTTGATAATAACGTCATTATTCAAGGCGATCTGACGGTCAATGGCACCGAGACGATCATCAATACTCAGACGCTGGACGTTGAAGATAAAAACATCGTCATCGGCAAAGTCGTTGCACCATCGGATGTGACGGCCGATGGTGGTGGCATCACGCTCAAAGGCACCACCGATAAGACGATCAATTGGATCGATGCCACGGATGCGTGGACGCTGAGCGAACATGTAAACATCGCAAGCACTAAGGAATACCGCATTGCTGGCACCAAGGTGCTGGATGCCACCAGTCTTGGCAGCGCGGTGGTTAGCAGCAGCCTGACGAGCGTTGGCACCATCGGCACAGGCATTTGGCAGGGCACAACAGTTGCCACTGGTTATGGCGGCACTGGGCAGACCACTTACAGCAACGGCCAGCTGCTAATCGGTAAGACCGATGGCACGCTCGCCAAGGCAACCATCACGCAAGGCACTGGCATCACCATCACCAACGGCGATGGCAGCATCACGATCAGCGCAACAGGTAGTGGTGGCACAGTCACGGGTGTGACAGGCACTGCACCAATTACAAGCTCTGGTGGTACGGCACCAAATATCGACTTAAGTCTGAAAACAAATGGTGGGCTTGTAACTGAGACCGGAACGCTTGCTGTTGATCTTGGCGCAAGCAGCATCACCGGAACGCTTGGCGTGGCTGATGGTGGTACAGGGCAAACAACTTACACCGATGGACAGCTGCTAATCGGCAATAGCACTGGCAATACGCTGAGTAAATCTACGCTGACTGCTGGCACGGGAATTACAATCACAAATGGCAGCGGATCAATCAGTGTCAATGGGACAGCTGCCTCAACATCAACTGCAGGGGTTGTTCAGCTAGAGGATTCCACCAGCAGCACAAGCACCACCACGGCGGCCACACCCAACTCGGTGAAGACCGCTTACGACCTTGCTAATGCAGCACTGCCCAAGGCTGGCGGCACAGTTAGTGGAAATCTTAATGTAACAGGCAACCTTACGGTTGACACCAACACTCTATTTGTTGACGCAACGAATAACAGGGTGGGGGTTGGCACTACGAGTCCTGGCAATTTATTGGACCTTGGTGGACAAACAAGCCCAAAAATTGGCATTAACAGCTCTGGTACGGGTACTCCAGGTATTTTGTTTCAAGGTACTGGCACCACGTATGGAAGTATTAACCAAAATATCTTTAGTGGTGAGTTAGCAATAAAAGCAGGCTCAGCAGGTCAAAGCGCACATTTCATTACATTTGGAACAAATGACGGTACAGAACGCGCCCGCATCGACAGCTCCGGCAGGCTCCTAGTTGGTACGTCTAGCCCATATATTACGGAAACTCACGGTTATGATCCATTGGTACAAGTTGCTAGCGTTTACCAGACAAAGAGTGTGATTTCACTTATCAATGCCGGAGATAATACATATGGACCAACTCTAGCTTTTGTTAAACGTAGAAACAATATTAATGGAAGCTATGTTAATTATCCTGTTTTGCCTGGAGACTCTGTTGGGAATATCACTTTTTACGCAGAAAACGGAGAGTATCCTCGACCAACGGCTTCCATTAAAGCCGTTGCGGAAGGAAATTATACTATTCCAGTTGCCTCTATGGTAGTTATGCAGGATTATTACATCGCTAGTGTTGGCACAACTGATTTTACGTTGTATGGCGCTGGTAGTAATACCCCTGGAACGCTTTTTACCTGTATGGTCTTTGGACCTTATTCAGGTACTGGCACAGTAATACAAGTAAACCCTGCTGTTAGCTATCCATCATCGCGCTTGGTGTTCAGCACTGCTAATTATGGTAGTGAAGTAGAGCAGATGAGGATAACCTATGATGGTGTTCTTTGTTATAAGCAAAACGCCGGAATCAGGAGTGCTGCAGCAACACTCGCTGTTTCTGAACTGAAGACCGGCATCACCCAGTACACCGGTGCTGCTGCTACCCTCACTCTGCCTACCGGCACTCTGATGGAAGGTGGCTTCTTTGGTGCCTACACCAACATGACCTTTGAGTGGTCCGTGATTAATACCGGCACTGGCACTTGCACCATCGGAGCGAGCACTGGCCACACGATTGTTGGGGCTGCCACAGTTACTGCAGGAGCATCTGGCCGCTTTGCATCACGCCGTTCGGCTGCCAATACGTTTGTCACCTATCGCTTGAGTTAATCAGTCTCCTTCACTAATATTTTTACAACAAGAGTCTGGCCAACATATTTTTTGTCAGCCAGACTTATTTTTATGCAGTTACTCTTCCTTTCCTTCAGGAAGGATGGTGGGTAGATCTTTAAATTTCTGATCAGAGTTACGGATGGCAAGTCCTTTGACAAAGGGTTTACCGCCTTTACTAAAGGTACGTACTTCATCTAACCCCAGTTGATTCTTGCAGCAATCAAGCAGCAGGTTAATAAACCGCTTTTGACCTACAGCTTTGGATCCCGTGGCGTCACAGTATTCGCAGTAGCTGGTAATAATACATTTGTATTACCAAATGTTGATGGTACTAACGGGCAAGTTATTAAAACAGATGGTAGTGGTGCAGATTCCGCTGTTAATTACGACGCCGCCGCTTCTCTTCTGTTTTCAGGCTGCTACAGCGTCTAACCCCCAGCCCGCAACGGCTCAAAACTACGCCTAAACCCGTTGAATCTGGAGGATTCCCCTAATGGCACAATTCACTGAGCGTCACGAACACAAGATCGAGATCATCCCGCCCTACTCCATCCTGCAGTGTCGCCGCGCCGACATCATCGAAAAGGATGGTGTTGAAGTGGGCCGCACCTATCACCGCCATACCCGTGCCCCTGGTGACGATGTGGCCGACGATTGCGCTGAGCTGCAAGCCGTAGCGGCTGCACTGTGGACGCCTGAAATCATCGCTGCTTATCAGGCTTCTGTTGCTGAACCTGTTTGACCCGTACTGCTACTGCAGCTCCTTGCCGGTGCTTAGTGCGCCGGCTTTTTTATGACCTACTGTTTGGTGACAATCACATCACCGGACCATCGCTAGTGGCCGTTCGTAGCAAAACCGGCACCGCGCGGATCGAGCACCAGCCAGGCCCGCCTAAGACAACGCGTCAAGGATTCGGTCAGCACTCACGCCCACGCCGCCGCGGCCGTAAGCCCTTACGCGGTCAGGGTCGCTAAGCTGGACAGGTAGCCCCATGGCGCCATGATCGAAATCATCGCCGCCGTTGCTGGCGCTTCCATATCAGTTGCTGCCATGGGTGCTGCTGGTTTCAGCCGCAAATCTGATGAAGCCCGCGAGGCCGTAATCCGTCTTACCTCAGCTGTGGAGCACATCGCATCACAGCTCGAGGTGCTTCACACTGATATCAAGGAAGACCGCAAGGAAACATTCACCCGGCTATCGACGGTAGAGCAACGGGTCTCTAGGTTGGAAGCATCACCCAACCGCTAGCAATGGAACAGGCAACCACTCTCGCCATCGTCGCGATCATCGTGGCCGCTGGCTCTGAAATCATTGCAGTGTCACCGCTGAAGTCCAACAGCTGGCTGCAACTGTTATTTCAAGCGCTACGCATTGCATTCCCAAAGCAGCGCCGCTGAATCATGGCGAACGACGCGCCAATCTCACTGCAGCAGCTCTTCAAATATTACAAGGGCCAGCCGCATCAAACCGCAGCGATTCAGCAGCTCGAGACCGATCTAATCGCCAACGGCTACGACGCCGTGATGCGTCGCGACCGCGAATGGTTTCAGACGTGGAGCCAAGACGGCAAGCAAAGCGACCTAAGCGCCGCGATCAGCTTGATCAAGGAGTTTGAGGGTTGCCACCTCAGCGCCTATCCCGATCCACTGAGCGGCGGTGAGCCGTGGACGATTGGGTATGGCACAACCCGCTACAGCGGCGGCGTGCCCGTCAAGCGCGGCGACAAGATCAATGTGATCGAGGCCGACATGCTGTTGCGCCTCGAGGTGGATCGCATCGCCGACAAGCTGCGCACCACAGTGCCGCATTGGAAGGCGATGGATGACCAGCAGCGCTCAGCGCTGGTGAGCTTCGCCTACAACCTTGGTGCAGGCTTCTACGGCTCGGCCGGATTTGAGACCATCAGCAAATACCTGAACGACCGTGCATGGGCGGCAGTACCTGCAGCGCTCGAGTTGTACAGGAACCCTGGCACCAGCGTTGAGGCTGGCTTGCTGCGGCGTCGCAGGGCCGAGGGCAAGCTATGGGGGCAGCATCAGGCGCCAGCGCAGCCAGAGACCGCCAAGCTGCGGCCGAGCAGCCCATTCAGCGCACGGATCACGCCGCACATCAGGCTGGGTGAGTTTGCGCTGGATCAGGAGGCGCGCAGATTTGAGCATCAGTACCAGCTCGACACAGCAGCAGAGCTGGCAGCATTCTTGGAGCGTGCCCGGACGGCTTTCGGCGGTAAGCCGGTGATCATCACCAGTGGTTTCAGACCGCCAGCCGTGAACCGCAGCGTGGGTGGCGCATCGGGCTCGGAGCACCTCTACAACGCGGCTGGCGTCGGCGCCGTGGATTGGTACTTGGAAGGCGTGGACGTCTACAAGCTGCAGGAATGGTGCATCAAGAACTGGCCGTACAGCACGGGCAAGGGAGCGCCTAAAGGTTTCATCCATACCGGCATCCGGCAGGGGCGGCCTAAGGTCGTTTGGGAATATTGAGGCCCTGTGCTCCTACCTGACCATGAGATCCGCCGGCTGTGTAAGCAGCATTCAATGCTGAGCCCGTACAACGAAGAGCAGCTGAACCCGGCTAGCTACGACGTGACGCTAGGCGTTCAGGTGATGATGGAGGTGGCCAAGACGCCAGAGCTGCAGAAGGTGCAGCTGCACGGGCACACCAAGGACGACCCGTTCTGGATTCAGCCGGGCGAGTTTTTCCTGGCTGAAACGCAGGAGATCTTCAACCTCCCCAATCACGTCGGCGCTCAGTTCGTGCTCAAGTCCAGCCGCGCGCGCGAGGGCTGGGATCATGCTGAGGCCGGTTGGGCGGATCCCGGATGGTTTGGCAGCAGACTCACGATGGAGCTACGCAATCAGCGGCGGCTGCATCCGCTACCGATCTGGCCGGGGCTGCGCATTGGGCAGATGAAGTTTTTGCTGGTCAGTGGTTGCGTTGAACGCAGTTATGCGCAAACCGGAAGATATAACGGAGACCTGGGCGTAGCCGGCAGCAAGGGCTAGCGTCTGGTTGGTGAAAGCTGAGGTCTCTAGGCTCCGGTCTGAGCAACCGGAGCTTTTTTCATGGCGTGCTCAAGCGGAGCCATGCGCAGCCGATAGATCTTGCCGGGCGCTTCAGCCGGATCGTCCAGCGGGATCATGGTGTAGTCATCGCAGCCGTGGCTTTCAGCGAAGTGCTGCGCGCCGATGTGGGTGGGGAACGGTCCGACGTGCCACGGACCGATGCGGAGGATGTATTGCATGGTGGTGAGGTTAGGGGCACCGGAGTGCCCCGGTAGGGGTCAGGCGACCTTGCGGTAGCCCTTGGCAGTGAGGGCTTGGTAGCGCTGGCGCATTTTGCCAGTCCAATCAAAGCCGCCACCCTGGGGAGCCCATTCGCCAGCTTCGAGAGCAAAGCGATTCATCAGCATCTGGTGGTCGCCGGCGTCAGAGAAGCGAACCAGCTGGGTGCCATCGGCGGAGATCAGGAAGTGGCTGGTGCGGTTGGCGATGGTGGGGAGGGTCATCGGAGTGGTGGCTGTCGATGTGTGAACTATACACCGCCCACGGGGCACCCTGAGCTAATCGGCCGGCCCGTTCACAATCCGTCACAGGCCCAATCCTGTCGCGACCGCTACCGTTAGCCAAGCGGCGGCCAGCCCATGCGGGCGTTCTACCTAGAGATCTCCGCCAAGCTGATCATCCGATCAGATACGGATCCCGACGATCTGCCGGCTGACATCTACTCCAAGCTGGCTGAATTCATCCCGTCCGATGAGGACATCATCGACATCGAGGTGAACTGCGTCCCCCTGCCGCCAGACCTGAGTGGATCGACACCACATTGATGGCACCCGACTGGTCACACGGCGATCAGCGCGTGATCAGATCTTTCTGGCTTGGAACTACCGCTGCGCCTACTGCGGCGATGAACTAGGCCGCAGCCCAACGCTGGATCACGTAATCCCCAAGGTGCATGGCGGCTCCACCGTGCGCAGCAACATGGTCGCCTGCTGCCTTGGCTGCAATTCCTCCAAAGGCCATAAGCCATGGGTGGACTGGTATCGCGCTCAGCCGTTCTGGACAGCACTCGGCGAGTGGGCCATCGCGCAGTGGTTGGCAGGCGACGCTACGCTTTGAGTTCTGTTGATCTTCGGATCTCAGTCGTCCGCTGCGCCCGGCAGCGGCGAGGCTGGCACCTCGTGCGGACCAGCCACCGGGCACCCCATTGCACAGCCCGATGCCGAGGCAGAGCGGGAACCAGCCCATTGTAGGGAAGGTGACTACTTGCCCCAGCGGGCAATGCAAGCTTCAGCAAACGCAGCCATGCTTCCGCTTTCGATTACATCAGTGACTGTACGCTCGTCATTGTCTGAGCCCCACCACCAAAGGCAGAACTCATCAAGTTCGTCAACTGTGAAGATCCGTGGTTGAGCAGACATAGAAGTGGAAGCGACTACTGGGGGGCTACGGCAGGATCCTGCTGCACACCCACAGCGCGATAAGGCAGGTCAGCCAGTATTCAACAATCAGGATCAGAACGTCGCGGAGCATCAGCGGCCTAGCAGGTGGTCCAGATACAGCTCGGCCTGCCATAGGTCTGAGCTGTAACGGCACACGCCACCCACACAGCTGCGGTAATAGATCTCGCCGTTGACCGGCATCAGCGTTTCGATGCTGCCGCCATCACGATCCGTGCGGCTGATGACTTCCGGCCCGTACATACATCTCACACCTGGCCGCATAACGGCCGCCGCTTCTCTTTGATTCTGGCAACGCCAACCCGCACCCCTGGTGGCGCATCTCCCAATAGTGACAATCCCAGCACATTGGCGGGCCATCAGCTGGTCGCAAGTTGGTGACCGCTGCGCGGTAGATCGATTGCGCTCTGATCAGCGCCTCCTGCAGCTGCACGGTGCCTGTATCGGCCTCCAGCTGGTGCTCAGGCTTTGGACCGAGCACCACGCGGGCGTGCCATGTGCGATCAGATCGGCTGCACACCAGCAGCAAGCGGCCAGCGTGCAGGCTGATCATTCCATCTCCCCATAACTCGGTTGATGGAAGATGCGCTCGAGCGTCATGCTGGCCGGTTCCTCCGGGCCGCTGGTGACATAAGCCGCCACCGGATCTGTGGCATCAGCCGCCACAAACAGTGCAGGGCTGGCATATGCCTTTACCACCACCAACCCGGTGCGATGGCTGCGCACAAGGATGCGAAGCGCCCAGCGCTCGAGCAGTGTCAACCCTGGCAGGTGGCGCATCATCCCCCCAGTTTGCCGATCAACCGCTCGAGATACCACCGGCACTTGCGGGCATCCTCAAGGGCGTTGCCTTTGCACCACAGGCGTAGCAGATACTTAAGCGCCTGGCCCTGCAAGTAAGCGGGCACCATATGCGGCGCATCGCTCACGGCGGCCTCAATCACATCGATGGCTTCAACTGGGCCGCGGCGGTAGTGGGCCGGATTGATTGGGTCACTCATTGAAGGCAGCCTCAGCGATGACGGGGAACTGCTGGGCAAAGATCTCACGCGCGGCCAGAGCGATCTCACGATGCTCGAGTTGCGTCTCGGGGCCGCAGCGCACAGCGAAGTAGTGCTGCCACGAGCGGAGCGTGCCGTGCATGTAGAGCGTGGTGCGGGTGCTGAGGGGCAGGATGCGGCGTGCGGTTTCCTTGGCAACGCCAGCCATCAGCATGTCGCCGTAGAGCTTGGTGGCGTCTTGGTAAAGCGCACCGATGCGATCCAGCAGCTCGATCTTCAGCTCTACAGGCAGATCATCCACGCTGTTCTGCCGATTGGTTACATCTTGACGCCGCAGCCGCGGAATCACTGGCCGCTGCGCTTCGGCGTACCTGGTGCTGAACTCCTGAAAGCTGAACGACCGATGGCGCAGGATCTGCGCCGCAATGTCGCGCTCGGTCTCGATCTTCAGGCACAGGCTGGCCATCTCAAAGGGTGACCAGTGCTGATGGCGGATCAGATAGCGCAGCAGCTTGGGCGCCGTGGCCTGATTGTCGGCATTGGCCGGGTTGCTCACCCGGGCCATCTTCACGATCAACGCCTCAGCATCCGGCGTGCAGTGGACTAGCTCGACGCTCACTTCCACTTATCCCCCAGTAGCTGCTGCCGGCACACCTCAATGGCCTGCTGCGCGTTCTTCTGCGTCATCACCGATTCAGTGGCATCCATGGCACGCACCACACGCTCGAGCATCTCGGGATAGTCGGTGTCGCGAAAGTTGCGGGCCAGATCGAGCGCAAACTCCTGCCACAGCCCGGTGTAGGTGCTGCAGGTACGGCCGCTGCGTTCATAGAGCGCCTCCATCATGTCGGCACGTTGTTGATCCAGCTGGACTCGGTTCATGGTTCAAGCAGTTGTCGGACGTGAAGCAGCTCAGCGCACAGCTGATGGCGGTGGCGGATGCCGGGCACGTTGCTGAGCTGATCGATTCTGATGTCGATCAGCTGCTGCAGGCGCTCGCGTTCATCCTGCCTCCCTTGGCGGTAAGCGCCGGTGTCGCTCAGCAGCTGCTCTAGGCGGTGGCGGATCTCGCTCACGCCACCTCCACCACAGCACCCGGCCAGCGTGCCTCGGCATACTTGATGGCGGCGCGCTTGGTCTCGGCGCGGGTGATCCAGGTCATTGGACGGGCACCCTGCGGGTAAACGATCACCCTGTATTCGCGCGTGCGTGTCTTGGGCCGCGGCCGGCTGATGCCGTCGCCGTGCTTGCTGGTGGGTTCCTCCTCGCGCCACTGCCACGGGAGCATGGCGCCAACAACGTCAGACATGGCAGTTCGGATCAGTGACGGTTTCAGGGTTCAGCCATTCGATCTGTGACCACCACTCAAGCCAAGTGTCGGCGGCGATCAACTTGGCCTCGGTCAGGCTGTGCGCCTGCACGCACTCGATTACGTTGGCGGACTTGATCGTGAAGTAAAAGCGGCGGGGAGTCATTCGGGCAGCGCCTCCAGTGCGCGGCGAATAATGGATATGTCCACACCTGCTGACCTGCCTTCGTTGTCATGAGTCGGAATACGATCAAGCTCGTCCAGCGCCTGCTCCTTCAAGCTCGGTGGCCTCGGGCGGCGGTGGTCGCGCAAGTCATCGACTCTGCAGTATCTCCAGCCCTGAAGCACTTCACAGCACTCCTCCAGCTCCTGGTCTGCGCCCCATTGGGCGGCTTGAGTGGCAATGCGCCACCAAAACTGATCCTCGGTATCAGTGCCTCTGTATTCGGTCCACTTCCGAAACAGTTTGAGAGTTGGTGTGATCGGGTGGTCAGTTGCCATCGGCTTTGATGGTGAAATGAACAGTCGCAAAGGTCGCTTCAAAGACTGCGATGGCCTGCATAGCGGCTTCCAACTCTTTTCTTGTTCCGTGGTCGTCGCCATGGAAGAGGAAAGCATCAGCGGCCGCCACATGCCGAGCGACTTTGGCGTAGACGAAGGAGAAGTCCGGATTGGGTAGAGGGACGGATTCAATGGTGCTCACGCCACCTCCAACGCGGCGGTCAGTCATGCCGCACCACCTGCTGCGTGCCGGAGTGGGTGGGCTGGTGGTGGGCACCGGACTCGATGCCGATCATGGCGAACACGCCAGCAACGATCAGCAGACAGATGGCGTTGTTGATTCGGTTGATTATGATGCGACCATCTTGGCGATGCGGTTGTTGAGGCGATGCAGCCATGCGCCGAGCACTAGCCCGGCCACGTACACGGCCACGATGATTTCGGCGAGCTGAGCAGTCCATACGTAAAGAGTCGGCCCCCAGTCGCTCGTCAGTGCGTGCTTCATGGTGGTGATGGATAGATGTGCCGGACCAACCGGCAATGCGGGCTTATTCAGGCCCTGTTGCGCTCGGGTTTTACGGCCTCGTGTGCGCTGTTCGGCCGGCGGTTGAGTTTTGCGAGTGGGCCGCTCCCCTCGTGCTGTGATGATACACCGCCAGCGGTGCACGTCAACGGGTCGCTGTGATATCCCGTTACACGGCATCGGTGCCGACCGCCAGCTCCACTGGCACCCGCAGGACGGGCACGCTTTTTTTCGTGTCCGGTGTCCGTGCCCAGCCGATTGCCACCAGACTCACCGAGAGCTCGACGGTGTACCAGACGTGGCGGCAGTCCACACAACGCCGCTGGCGGGTCACCTTATCGGCTTGCTTTCCATTGGTCGCAATCGCCCTAATCTCACCGCTACCGCAGCGTGGACACTCCATAGGTAACCTGAACGTGTACCCCTCCACTATGGCACTATGAACTTCGGTGAGTGGATGGCTGTCCAGCTATCGCCAGAGCAGCAGTTTGAAATCGAAAAACAGGCCCGCACTCTGCTCACAAGCAAGGATGCAGGCCCGATGGCTGCCGCGCTCCTGAAGCAAGCCTGCTTTCAGCAGCAGCTGCTGCAGCAGGCCGTTAACGAGATCGCCCGCCTCGAGTGCGAGCTCATGGGCCGTTAGAAAAACGGCTCCTCGATCACCTCGGTGACCACGCCATCAGTGGCCGCGGCCAGGCTCTGCGCTGCAGCGGTGACCTGTGCGGCAGCTTGGGGCGGCACCCAATCACGCGGTGGCTGTGCCACGGCGCTCACGTAGGCGAGGCCCTTGCTGCTGGTTTTCTTCCAGCCACTCACGGGCACCTGAACGCTGCCGTATTGGTCAGGCGTCTGGCTGAGTACAAATGCGCAGAACGCATCCAGCTCCTCCACCTTCACGTTGAGCATTCCCGAAAAGTCAATCTTGCTGTCGGGCTTGGTGCTTTTGAAGATGCTTAGGTTCAGCTTGAAACTCATGGTCAATCGTGGGTAATGGTGTTGGCCTTTTCGTATTGCTCCACCTCGGCCAGGGGATAGAGCACGAAACCGGGAGTCCTGAAATACGGCGGACCCTTGCCCGCTTTACGCCAGCGCATCAGCGTGTCAGGGTGCAGGCCCCATCGTGTTGCCAGCTGTGTAGCGGTCAGATAATCAGAAGAGCTCATCGGTTTCGATCACAGCTGGCTCAGGTTCAGCCTGCAGCTTTGCATTCAGATCCGCCACGCTGGTAGCCGCTGGTGCAGCCGTGACTGTGACCGGTTCGACATCCAGCGCCTCCTCCTGGCTCTGCATACCGAGCAGCATGTCGCTGGCATACAGGCGGCCCCAGAATGCCGCGGCCCGGTAGCGGATCATCAGTTCGGGCATGGTGGCCCACTTGCTGCCAGCCTTGGTAGCCCAGCCCTCACGCTTGGCCATGGTCATGGTGATGGTGGGGCCCTTGAGCTCCTGCTGGCTGGCAAGGTCCGTCGCGACCGCATAGCAGGCCAGGCTGTCACCCTCGCCACTCATCTCAAACCGCAGCGGGCTAAAGCGGCCGCAGCCATTGACCATCGCGATGATGAAGCTGCTGCTCCAGCTGGGGCGTCCGTGGATCACATGCAGGTGCTGCATCGCCAGGAAAGGGCTGATACCCATACGGCCGGCGATCTCTAAGGCCACCAAGCAGTTGGCAAACCCCTGCTGGCCCTGGAACTGCGGCGGGATGAGCGTGCTGCTGGCTAGGGCCTTGGCTATGCGCTGGGCATCCTCGAAAGCTTGGATACCGCTGAACACCGAGCCCGCGGGCTGGGTGGTGGTGAGGGCTGTAGTTGGGTCGGTCATAAGATTGAAGCATCAATGATGGGCATAGGATTCATTGCTGGTTGCTTAAACTGTTTCAATGAAAAGTCATTGGCCCAATAATTAAAGCACTTAATAATGCAAGCCAATGAGCGCTGCTGCAAGTTTTGCTTACTGAGAGAATTGCCTTCAAGCAACCTCCTGTAAGCGAAAATCGGAGAATCTTCTGGCTGCATGCTTGGAGTTGCTAGCAGTTTTACAAAAGTCTTAGCCTTTTCTCTGGTTTCGCTATCTTCCGCTGCAAGCAAAAGAAAAGCAATAAGAGCCGAAGGATTCAAAAATCTGTAGGTTGACGAAGATGATGAGCCGTGCTCCGTTGCCCAGTCTGCAATAGTTTTGTTTTCTTTGTAAAACTGAACAATTGTAGTTTGCGGAGGTGCGTCTGTATTGCCCCAGATTTTTTTGGGTGTCTTTTGTAAAGGTAGTAAACCTTAATACCTGCCGCAGCTCGGGCTGAGTTTTTGCAGGTACCAATCCGTTCCAAACTATCGGCTGCAGTTCTACCAACTCCACAATCAAGTACGCCATAAGAGGCGGGGTATGTGCCCGTTGTCAGAAGTATCTCAACCGGCTGATTGGCTTCGACAATTGCACTAAGACGATGCTGCCCGTCTTGCAGTTTTCCATTTGTATCAATTGCAATTCCTTGGTGGGTAATCTGCCACATCCCTTCCTTGATGGATTCGGCAAGCCTTTTTACAGCACCGCGTCTGATAGGCCGATTGTCATGATTTGCAGTTTCCAGGATCTGCGTAGCCCACTGCGGGGTCATTACAACAAGTTGGGTTTGCATTTTTAGAAAGTTTCAATTGAATCTGCGAGTTGTGTTTGAGATGGAGCGCCCGTCATCCAACCCGGAAGGCTGATGTTCTCGATCTGATCGCTGTAGCTCGGCCAGCTGTCGGCAGCTTTGCAGGTGGCCAACTTGCCAAGGTCAAGCATTGCCTGCTCATAGCCGCGCTCGATCAGCTCAGCATCGGCGGCATACACCGCACACGCATAGGGAGCTGTGCTCTCCACACAGATGAAGATGAACTGATCGGGCCGTTTGCCTGTTGCCAGCTCCACCCCGTGCATGTACCAGCCGGCCTGTACGTGGTAGCGGTAATCGGCAATGCTGCGCCGAAAGCCGCGCGGGCTGGCATCACGTGTGGTTTTGAGATCCACGATGATGCTGCCGTCATCGGTGAGCCAGTCCGGCCGGCACTTGCATTCGAGCCCATAGATTGGGTCCGTCCACATGTGCGTGGTCTCAGCCTTGCCGGCCATGCCCAGCAGCATTGCAGCGCCGGGGTGACGCATCACACTGCGGCCCATTGCCATGACCACCTCGGCATCGTCGGCGGTGATAACGGTCTTGCGCTTTGATGCCGCTTCAAAGGCCGCCCATTGCTCACGCCCCTCCTTGGTACGGCGGTTGATATCACCAGGCGCCACGGCGATCTGATCGTCCCATTTGTCGAGTTCAAGCAGGTGCGTATGCACAGCAGTGCCAAGGCGCATTGCTGGCGTCGCCTCAGGCCAGACACGGTTTGGATCCAAGAAACGCGCCCAGTAGTGAAGCGGGCTTTTGGCGATCTGATCCAAGCCGGATTTGCTGACTGCCCAATGCTTGTGGTAGTCGCGGTTTTCCATGAAACACTGCGGTTTGCTCCCGGATGCTAGCAGTTGTGGCCGGATGCTGCTAGGTTCAGTTGGCCACGGCACCCACCATGCGCCAGTACCTCGAGCAATCCGTCTACGACGCCGCCATCGAGCGGCTGGATTTCATCTTTGAGCACTTCACCCGCGTCTATGTCTCCTTCTCAGGCGGCAAGGACAGCGGTGTTCTCCTCAATCTCGTTTGCGACTACATCCGAGAACGCAAGCTGTCAGTGAAGATCGGTGTCCAGATCATGGACAACGAAGCCAACTACACCCACAGCGAGGAGTTCATGCATCGCATCCTCCAAGCCAACCGCGACATCCTCGACATCTATTGGTGCTGCCTGCCCATCACGCTGCCGTGCACCGTCTCCTCGTACGAGATCGACTGGCAGTGCTGGGGTGAACAGGACAAACACCGTTGGATCAGGCCCATGCCGCAGCAGGACTACATCGTCAACCTCCAAAACCATCCCTTTAGCGACCTGTTCATCGAGAACATGGATTACGCCACGTTCTGGGACATGTTCGCGGAGTGGTACAGCCAAGGCGAACCATGCGCCAACCTGATCGGCATTCGCACCGTTGAATCGCTGAACCGTTTCAGGGCAATTCTCAATCAAGACAAAGAGACCATGCTTGGCCGCATGTGGACTAAGAAAAACACAGCCCACACATACAACTGCTATCCGATCTACGATTGGCGCACAGAAGATATTTGGACAGCAAACGCAAAATTCGGGTGGGATTACAACAGTCTCTATGACGTGTTCTACATGGCTGGCATCCCGATCAAAAAGATGCGAGTTGCATCGCCCTTTATGTCAGAGTCCAAATCCAGTCTCGCAATGTATCGCGTGATCGATCCGCCGATTTGGGCGCGGCTCTGCGCCAGGGTTGGTGGTGCCAACTTTATGGCGACATACGGCAAGCAGCTTGACTACAAATCCTTCAAGCTGCCAGCCGGGCACACATGGAAATCATTCGTGAAGTTCTTGCTCGCCACATTGCCAGATCAGTCCAGCGCAAATTTTAAGCAGCGCTTCATTCAGTCAATCCGTTACTGGGGGCGAGTGGGGCGCGGTCTTCCAGATTCGATCATTGATGCGCTTGCTCGCATTGGCATTCGCTTTTACATCAACGGCACCACTCGCCATGGTGGCAACAATCTCCGGCGCGTTGTGATCAAAGTGCCGCCAGACCACTTAGACGAGCTGCCATGCCACAACAGCATGGTTACATCGTGGAAGCGTTTCGCGATCACAGTTCTCAAGAACGACCACACCTGCAAGTACCTCGGTTTAGCGCCAACGCAAGAGCAGCAACGCCGCCAGAGGTCAATCCAACGCAAGTACAGCCAAGTCCTCAACCGTTCCGCCAAATGAAGATTCTTAACGCCTCCGAACTGCCAGCCGAACGCATTGTGAACTGCCCAAAGGGTGGCTTCACCAGTCATCGCCTTTTAACCGAAGACGACGGCATGGGATACAGCATGACCAAGACCATCGTGCACCCTGGCAAGCCGCACCGCTGGCACTATCAACACCACCTTGAAACGTGTTACTGCGTCAGCGGCAAAGGTCTGCTGATTAACGAGGCAACCCAAGAGATCCACGCCATCTCGCCTGATGTGACCTATGTGCTGGACAAACATGATCCGCACACGTTTGAGGCCCTAGAGCCCACCACTCTGATCTGTGTATTCAACCCACCCCTCAAAGGCGATGAACTGCATGACGAGAACGATTCATACCCTTGGCGATCCCCGGTCTACTCCGTACGCAGTATTCCTATCGAGAAGGTTACCGCCAATGATTACAACCCCAACTCTGTGGCGCCGCCTGAAATGGCGCTACTCGAAACATCCATCTGGGAAGACGGTTACACGCAACCTGTCGTTGTCGTGCATGATGCCGACCGTGACCTTTATGTGGTCGTTGACGGTTTTCACCGTTATTTGACCCTGAAAAACAGCGAGCGCATCCGCGAACGCGAAGGTGGCCGGCTGCCAGTTGTGGTGCTGCGCAAGGAGCTACACGACCGGATGGCTTCGACCATCCGTCACAACCGCGCCCGTGGTTCGCACAACATCGAGCTAATGAGCGTGATCGTTGCCGAACTGATCGAGATGGGAAAGGGTGACGCATGGATCTGCAAGCACATCGGCATGAGCCCTGATGAGCTGTTGCGCCTCAAGCAAGTCACCGGTTTGGCCTCGCTGTTCCTTGGCAAAGATTTCAGCAAAGCATGGGATGTGGATCAGATCGACAACATCACGGAGGATCTCGAACGTGAAGCTCAAGAGGATTTGGTTGCCCATTGACGCCTGGGAGGAGATCCACTTCAACATGTGGGGCGATGTGCCAAATCGACGCATTGCCCTGTATCGCGCACAGATCTTCACCGGCAATCACCGCCTCTATGGGCGCTACATGCAGCGGGTCACCATCGAGTGGCCCAACAGCTGCATCAATGCACTAACCGATTACAACCTCAACCGCAAAGCATGGATCGGCCACGCTGCCTGCGCCCTTGCCTTGCGATGCCCTGAGGACATCACCCGCCAAGCATGGGGACTTCTGACTGATGAGCAACGGACATTGGCGAACCGACAAGCGGATCGAGCCATTCGCTCCTGGGAAATGCGCTACCGAGCGGGTCTTGGAATACGAGCGGATGTGGAAAGCCCGTTGTTATTCGCACGAGATACCTGATGAAGTGCCTGCAAAGGTTGCAGCATCAGGCCGTGCACCATCTTGGCGGGCGGTTGCTGTCGCCCTGCTGCAAAACGATCTGCACCTGTACCAGCTTGGTTATGCACGCCCTGCATACGATCAGCAGCGCCGCGTTCTGACCATGGCTCAGATCGCCATGCACGGTGCCCCTGCAGATGGCACACAGCTGGAGTTGCCGCTGTGAATCTCCGCCCCTACCAACAGCAGGCAATCAGCGATCTGCGAACGGCATTGCAAGCTGGGGCGCGCAGCCCCCTGCTAGTGCTGCCCACCGGCGGCGGCAAGACCGTGGTGTTTGCCACCATTGCCGCCAGCGCTGCAGCCAAAGGCAACCGCGTGCTGATCTTGGTGCACCGCCGCGAGCTGATCCATCAGGCCAGCGCCAAGCTGCAATGGGTCGGCCTTGAGCACGGCATCATCGCGGCCGGTGTGCCCGCCACAGATGCACCAGTACAGATCGCATCGGTGCAAACGCTCGCGCGGCGCCTTGCATGCATGGACTGGCAGCCTGGTTTGATCATCATCGATGAAGCCCACCACGCCACAGCTGGCCAGTGGGCGCGCATCCTCAATCACTGGCCTGATGCTTACCGCCTAGGCGTTACAGCCACACCATGCCGTCTCTCAGGCGAGGGGCTGCGCGCAGCATTCGACGCCATGGTGCTTGGTCCCAGCGTTGCTGATCTGGTCTTAACCGCCCACCTCTCACCCGCACGGATCTATGCGCCGCCTGTGGTGGCTGATCTGGCTGGGATTCGATCTCGTGCCGGCGACTATGCCAATGATCAGGCCGCGGCCGCTATGGATCGGCCCACCGTGACGGGTGATGCCATCAGCCATTACCAACGCTTGGCAGCCGACCAGCAGGCCATTGCGTTCTGCTGCAATGTCAAACATGCCGTGTCAGTGTGCGACGCATTTAAGACTGCTGGGATCACGGCGGAGCTGCTGTTAGGTGACACGCCAGACCGTGATCAGGTGGTGGCCGATTTCGCCAGCCGGCACACGCGCATCTTGGTCACCGTCGATGTGGTCAGCGAGGGCTTTGATGTGCCAGCCGCTAGCTGCGCGATCCTGCTGCGCCCCACGCAATCGCTCGGCCTCTACCTGCAGCAAGTAGGCCGCGTGATGCGCCCTGCGCCAGGTAAAGATGCCGCGATCATCCTCGATCACGTCGGCAACGTCACACGCCACGGATTCCCTGATGATCCGCGCGACTGGTCACTTGATGACCGGATGCGGCGCACACGTGGCACACCAGCGCCATCGGTAAGGACGTGTGATCAATGCTTTGCAGCGTTTAAGCCGCAGCCAATCTGCCCCTGCTGTGGGCATCAATGCGTGCCCATCAAATCGCGCGTGATCCGTGAGCTGGCAGGTGAATTACAAGAGCTCAAGCGCACAGAACGCCACGCACGCCGCACTGAAGTGGGCCGCGCTCGCACGTTGGCCGAACTGCTGATGGTTGCCAAGAATCGCGGTTACAGTCCCGGCTGGGCGTATCGGATTCATCAGGCGCGTGGCCAACGCTGAGACGGACCTACAGCAACGAATCCGCCTCGCACTCGGCACATCTCCTAATTTGCGCCTTTTTAGGAATCAGGTAGGAAGTCTCCCGGATCCACGAACGGGCAGGCCCGTGCAGTTCGGCCTGGCACGTGGCTCAGCAGACCTGATCGGCTGGCGCACCATAACGGTCACCCCCGAGATGGTTGGCACACAGCTGGCTGTGTTCACCAGCATCGAAGTCAAGACACCCACAGGTCGCATACGCCCCGAGCAACACGCATGGCAGCGCACCGTCAGTAGCGCTGGTGGCATCGCTGGCATCGCCCGCTCAATCCAAGACGCAAACGATCTCGTGAGATAGGTTGCCAACCTTGCTCACCTAGCGCACACTCTGACGGCTCCTTTCAATAGCCGTTGTGGCAACCATCGTCGATCAGCTGCAAGACATACCTGATTCATGGGCTTTAGTCGCAGTCGGCAACGACAAACGCCCCTACCAACCCGAGTGGCAAAAGCATCCCCTCAACAAGCGCGGCATTGAATCCGAACTATCGGCAGGCCGTGCCGTAGCTGTTGGCGTCCTCGCAGGCCCACCATCCGGCGGGCTCCTATTCGTTGATCACGATGGCCTCGGCGCGTCAGAGGTGCTCGAATCACTCGGCACATCACTGCGTGAACTGCCTAAGTCTTGGGCCGTCACCTCAGGCCGTGATGGTCGCCTCCAAATCATCTACCGCGTCCCTGAACCTTTCTGGGATCAGATCAAAACCACCAAGCTCCGCAGCAGCATCAAAGGCGAACAACTCGAACTGCGCTGGACCGGCTGCCAATCAGTTGTCATCGGCAAGCACCCGATCACTGGCTCCTACCGCTGGCTCAATGGCCGCGCACCTGGTGACCTGCCCATTGCAGATGCTCCATCGGTCCTACTGCAGCAGATGCAACGGCCCATCGAAACGCCGCCCCTACTGCCCACCAACACCACCGATGACACCGAACGCGCTCGCCAATACCTTGCCAACATCCCCAGCTCCATCGCTGATGACTACGACGAATGGGTCAAAATCGGCATGGCGCTTCATAGCGTCGGTAATGACGCGCTTCTAAGCGACTGGTGCCAGTGGTCCGCAGCATCCGGCAAGTTCAAACCCGGAGAATGTGAAGCCAAATGGGCATCCTTTAATGCCGACACCGGCGGAGTTGGCCTCGGCACTCTCTATCACCTAGCCGGTGGCATCTCACCACGTCAACAGGCCATCAAGGCACTTCAATCAGTCCTAGGTCCAGACGTTGCCCAATCCGCAGGTGCTGCCAAACCCATCAAGCTTGAAACCGGGGAGCTGCTCACCCTGCTGCGCCAGCAACTAACCGACCGCCTGCGCTTCAACATCTACACCCAAGCGGTAGAGCTAGACGGCAAGGCCATCACAGACCTAGAGCACTACTACCTCCAGTTGGCCCAGCTCAACATCAAGGTCGGTAAGGAACTGGCAGCCGATGCCCTGGTGTTTGTCGCCAAGGAAAACCAGTTCGATCCAGTGCGCGATTACCTAGACCGCGTTGCTGAGGAAGTCCCACCAGCATCCATTGAGCATCTCGCCAGCAGCTACCTACGCCCGCAAGATCAACCCGGCACGCTCTACGACGCCATGCTGCGTTGCACCCTCATCGCAGCCGTCCGCCGCATCTACGAACCTGGTAGCAAACACGACGCCGCTTGCGTCCTCATGGGCCCCCAAGGCTGCGGAAAGTCCACCTTCTGGCGCAACCTCGGCGGCCCGTTCTTCTCTGATGCCCTAGGCGACATCAACAACAAAGACGACCTACTCCTGGTTGGCAAAGCATGGATCCACGAATGGGGTGAGATCGACCGCATCACAGGCAAGAACCACGCCGGCAAAATCAAAGCCTTTCTCTCACGCCAAACCGACTCCTACCGCGTGCCCTATGGCAAAGCCATGGAGGACTTCCCACGCCGCTCCATCATCGTCGGCTCCACTAACCGCGACACCGGCTTCCTGATCGATGACACCGGCAACCGCCGCTTCTGGGTCATCCCCGTGGACGTGCAGGGAATGATCGAAGTAGACGGCCTGCTGCTCGAACGCGACGCGATCTGGTCCGCTGCAGTCGCTGCCTACCGCGCTGGTGAACCCAATCACCTACCCCGCGACCTTGAGCGCCAGGTGGCGGATGCCAACCTTGCCTACCTTGTCGAATCTCCTTGGCTTGCTCCGGTTAGAGAGTGGTTGGCATCAGCGCGAAACGCCGGAATCCCAGTCACCACCGAGGTTTTGCTCACTGATGCCATCGGAAAGCCCATTGAGCGCCAGTCTCGCGCTGACCAGATGCAGCTCGCCTCCATCCTCAGAGAGCTTGGACTGGTCAAACGACGCCGCCTCATCGATGGCACTCAGAAATGGGTGTATTGCCTACCTTCCAGCTGAGGTAGGCAACCTCAGACCCATTGGCATGGCTGACTTCTTCTACCCTTTCCTACCTTCCTACCTCTTCTAAAGAGTAAATAGAAATAGAGAGGAGAGGGGGAGGAGGGAGGAAAAAGGAAAAGGTATAGGGAGGTAGGCAGAGGTTGGCAGGTTGGCAAGTCTCAAATCTGTCTCAAATGAGACACGTGAGACAGCTATTTGCCTACCTCCTAGGCCCCAGGCGTCCGCCCTACCCTTGGCTCATGGCCATCTCCATCACCGTCGATACCACCGGCCTAAAGGCCCTTGCTAGGCGCTCTGACCTCATCGCCAAGCAGCTGCCCTTTGCCACATCCGTCGCACTGAACGAGGTCGCCTTCAAGGCCCGCTCATCGCTCAACAGCTCAACCCGTCAATACTTCAACGCACCTACCAAGTTCACCGAGACCGCCTTCCTGGTTCAGAAGTCCAAGAAGACCGACCTACTGGCCATCGTCTTTGCCAACAACCAAGACGGCCGCAACCGTGCCCGCTACCTGCGCTATGGCATACAAGGTGGTCAGCGTGTAGCCAAGGGCTTCGAGCGCTTCTTCGCTGGTGCTGACAACGACGGCACACTCCCGCCTGGTACTGCCCTTGTGCCCACCTCCTTGGTCAAGACCACAGCACAAGGCAATGTCTCTATCGCAACGCTCAGGTCAATCAGCAAAGGACTCAGCACCACCAACAAACGTGGTGGCTTTTTTGTTGGCACACCACGAGGCGCTGGCAACCGCCCGCCTGGTATCTATCGCCGCTCACGTGAGCAGCTGTTCCCCTACTTCATCGCAGCATCATCAGCACCGCGATACACAGGACGTTTCCCGATCCAAGACGTGGGCAGCAAGGTCATCAACCGCAACTGGATCGCCGAACTCGAGTCAGCACTCGAGCGCGCGTTGTCGACCGCTCGCTAATGTGGTGGCTCAGCGGGGCTGCAACCCCCTGAGCCGTGATCACCTACACAACAGGCGATGCCCAAAGCTTACGAACTGCCAGCATCAGGCGAGCCATTTGATCCTGAGCGCTTCAAGCTGGGCGCACCTTGCAAGCGCAATCACATTCATGCCGATGGGTTGACGTTGCGCTACGCCAAGCGTGGCCATTGCGTGCAATGCGAGAATGATCGCGCGTTGCGTTATCGCAACCGTTGCAAAGACACAGATCCTGACTATCACGCCAAAGCCCGCGCGCGTATGGCGCATAAGCGTGCAACCGATTTGGCTACACGGCTATATGGCAGAGCACAAGCAAAAGCACGCAAGGTGGCCAGGATAGGGGGTAGTCCATCCCATCTATCACGGACCCAGCTATGGCGTAGGTGGTGCGACTTTGAGCATGCCTGCGCCTACTGCGGGGCAAGTGTTGATCTGCAAGTTGAGCACGTCGTACCCATCAGCAAAGGCGGCGAGCACCACCTTGGCAACATCGTGCCCGCTTGCCATCGATGCAACAGCAGTAAGCGCAGCAAGGACGCACGCACTTGGTACATGGCACAACCTTTCTATGAACCATGGCGATGGCACAACATCCAAGCGATTCTCAATAAGAGCAAGCCAACAAGCGAACAAATAAATCTGTTTGCATCTTGAGCCGCGCCAAAGAATTACAAGATCGACTGCGGCGCAATGAGTTTGGGTCCTTTCCGTCAACTACATGTGGGTGATTCGTTCGCACCCGCTTCCGCTAGCGTCAGCCCACAAACCCCCTAAACCCACTGCGGCGCAAGGCGTTTCGGGATTCTCAATAAGCGGTCCCCTAGTCCAATTTAAGCCGCCTTAAGGTCAGTTAAGTTAAGTGCAGTTTCACTTAACTCTGTGCTGGTCACGTTCGCTGAATTTGCAGCGATCAGAGGATGCACCAAAGCCGCTGTTACCCATGCCACCAAGAGCAGGATTGCTGGGGCAGTGGTTGAGAAGGACGGCAAGCGCTGGCTAGATCGCGATTTGGCGTTGGAGCTGTGGAACAAGAACACGGTCGCCAATGCTGTTAGCAAGGTGAGCCGACCGGACCCAGTTGAGGAACCTGCAAGGGATGCGGATGAGTTGCGGCGACGGGTGAATGGGTTGCCGGATGATGCGATCCCGGATCTGAATGAGAGCAGGGCGCGGCGTGAGCACTATCAGGCGGAGCTAGCAAAGCTGCAGGTGACGCAGCAGCGCGGCGAGTTGGTGCCTGCTGATGAGGTGAAGAAGGAGGCGTTTAAGGTTGGCCGCGGCGTGCGGGAAGCATTGGCGAATTTGGCGGATCGTTTGAGCCATCAGCTGGCTGGCGAGACTGATCCGGCTGTGATCCATCAGGTGCTGACGCAAGAGCACCGGGCTGCGCTGGTGGAGCTGTGTGATGCGTAGCGCGTGGCGTGATGGCTTCATGGATGGGCTGCGGCCTGAGCAGCCGTTGACGGTTAGTGAGTGGGCGGATCGTTATCGAAGATTGAGCAGCAAGGCAAGTGCGGAGCCTGGGCCATGGCGCACGGATCGGACGCCTTACCTACGCGAGCCGATGGACTGCTTGAGCAGCGAGAGCACGGTGCAGCGGGTGGTGATGATGTTCGCAGCGCAGACGGGCAAGACAGAGGCAGGCAGTAACTGGCTGGGCTATGTGATCGACCATGCACCGGGGCCGATGTTGTGCGTGCAGCCGACGGTTGAGATGGCGAAGCGTCTTAGCAAGCAGCGGCTGGAGAGCATGATCACGGAGACGCCGTGCTTGGCCGAGAAGATCGCACCGGCAAGGGCGCGGGATTCTGGCAACACGATGTTCAGCAAGGAGTTCAGCGGCGGGATCATGCTGCTGACCGGGGCGAACAGTGCTACGGGGCTGCGCTCAGCGCCGTGTCGATACCTGTTCTGTGATGAGGTGGATGGATTCCCGAGCGATGTGGATGGGGAAGGCGATCCGGTAGCGCTGGCGGAACGACGGACGACGACGTTTGCGCGGCGGAAGATCCTGCTGACCAGCACGCCAACGGTGAAGGATTTCAGCCGGATCGAGGCCGAGTATTTGCGGAGTGATCAGCGGCGGTTCTATGTGCCGTGTCCTAGCTGCGGCGCGATGGAGTGGTTGAAGTGGGGCCAGCTGAAGTGGGACAACGGCCGGCCGGAGAGCGCGCGCTATCAATGCGAGCACTGCGGTGAGCGATTCGAGGAGCTGCACAAGCCGGCCATGATGCGCGCGGGTGAATGGCGCGCGACGGCACCGGCTGGCAATGGCCGGACTGCAGGCTTCCAGCTGTCGGGCTTGTATAGCCCGTTGGGATGGTGCAGCTGGGAGCAGCTGGTGGATGACTTTTTAAGGGCTAAGGGTGATGCGCCGGCGTTGAAGGCGTTTGTCAACACGCGACTGGCGGAGACGTGGGAAGAGGACTATGCAGCGAAGATCAGCGCCGATGGTCTGATGGAACGGCGGCTGGATTATCGGAGCGGGCTGTGCCCTGCGAGGGTGGTGCTGCTGACTGCTGGCGTTGACGTGCAGGACAACCGTCTAGCGGTGAGTGTGTGGGGATGGGGCGAGGGTGAGACGGGTTGGCTGGTGTGGCATCAGGAGCTGATGGGTGACCCGACGATGACGGATGTATGGGGCCAGCTGGACACGGTGCTGGCAACGGAGTGGGAACACGAGAGCGGACGGACGCTGAAGATTGCGCAGATGGCAGTGGACTCTGGCGGCCACTGCACGCACGAGGTCTATCGCTACGTGCGCGACAGGGTGGGCCAGGGCGTGGTGGCGATTAAGGGCAGCAGCCGGCGCAATAGCGCAGCAGTGGGCAAGGGCAGCAAGCAGGACGTGAACTGGCGGGGCCGGGTGATTAAGCGTGGCGTCACGCTGTATCAGTTGGGCACCGACACAATCAAGACGACGCTGTTCGGACGGCTGCGCCATAACGAGGCAACCGGCGGACTGCACTTTGGGCTGGCAGCAGACGCTGAGTATTTCAAGCAGGTGACAAGTGAACGGCAGGCACTGCGGTATCACCGTGGGTTTCCGATTCGGGAATGGGTGAAGAAGGCAGGTGATCGGAATGAGGCATTGGATTGCTTGGTGTATGGCTATGCGGCGATGTTGCTTTATGGCAGGCGGATGAATCAATCAACGATGTGGGAACAGTTGCGAGTGCAGCTGGAGGAAGGGAAGAAAGCACCGCTAAGATCGAGGAAGAAAGCGGCGCCTGCCGCACCGTCTGCGTTCGTCAGCAACTGGTAGGCCGTGAAGATCCCATCTCAGATCAGAGCAGGCGACACGATCAAGTGGCGTGATGAGGCTGGTGTTGACAATCTGGGGAATGAGATCACCAGTGCGAGCTGGACGCTGACCTACTACCTTCGGACTAATACTGCTAGCGAAGGTGCGACTGTCGTTGGCAGTGCCTATGGCACCGGCTGGGAGTTAACGATTGCCGCGGCCACCAGTGCTGGGTTTGATGCGGGCGATTGGTATTGGCAGGCGATTGCAACTAGCGGGAGTGAGAAGGTAACGCTGGGCGCTGGTCAGCTTGAGGTGCTGGCAGCTTTGAGTTATGCCGGCACGCCGGGCGCATTTGATGGAAGGTCACAGGCGCAGCAGGATCTCGATGCTGTGCAAGCTGCGATCCGCTCGATTGTTAGCGGTGGCGCGAAGCAATACACAATCGGCAGCCGGAGTTTCACGAAGCTAGATCTGAGTGAATTGATGGAGCGTGAATCTAAGCTGAAGGCTGAGGTGAAACGTGAACAGATGGCGGACCTGATCGCCAACGGCCTGGGCAATCCGCACAACCTATTCGTGAGGTTCTGATGGGATTGCGGACGCGGCTATTCAAGGCGATGGGATTCGAGCCGATGCGGCCACGTGCGCGGGCGTATCAAGGCGCGAGGGTTAGCCGGCTCACATCTGACTGGGTGACAAGCGGCACCAGTGCCGACAGCGAAATCAAGAGCAGCTTTAAGGCGCTGCGCAATCGTGCGCGTCAGCTGTGCCGTGACAACGACTATGCGCGGCAAGCGTTGCGGAGCATCCAGAACAATGTGATTGGCCATGGCATCAAGCACCAGTCGCAGGTGCGGATGCTGCGTGGCGGCCGGCTGGATGAGGCGATCAACGGCCAGATCCACGAGGCATGGGAACGGTGGATGCACAAGAGCCGCTGTGATGTGAGCGGGCTGCTGGGCTTCCACGATATGGAGCGGCTGCTGTGCCGCAGCTTGGCGGAGAGCGGCGAGGTGTTCGTGCGGATGATCCGCAAACCATTCGGTGGCTCGCGCGTGCCGTTCGCGCTGCAGATCCTCGAGGCGGATTATCTGATCGATGATGATGTGCCGCAGGCCGCAGCCGGTAACACGGTGCGGATGGGCATTGAGGTGGATGGCTACCTGCGGCCGCAGGCGTACCACTTCTATGCCAACCATCCGGGCGACACCTATGCGGGCAATCCACGCACGAATGGGCGCCGTGTGCGCGTGCCTGCTGATGAGGTGATTCATCTCTTCCTGCCGGAGCGGCCGGGGCAGACGCGTGGCGTGACATGGTTCGCCTCAGCGCTGATGCGGCTGCACATGTTGCAGGGCTATGAGGAGGCCGAGGTGGTGCGGGCCAGGGCGAGCAGTGCACTGATGGGCTTCATCCAATCGCCCGAGGGTGAGCTGATTGGCGATGAGGTGTATGAGAACGAGCGTGTGAGCGACTTTCAGCCTGGTGTGTTCAAGTATCTGGCGCCGGGCGAAAGCGTGACGGTGCCGGATCTGAATGCACCGGATGGCCAGCTGGAACCATTCACACGTTCGATGCTGCGTGCTGTGGCGGCTGGCGTTGGCGTGAGCTTCGAGAGCATCAGCAAGAACTTTTCAGAGAGCAACTACAGCAGCAGCCGGCTGAGCCTGCTCGAGGAGCGCGACACGTACAAGGTGCTGCAGCGGTTCTTCATCGAGAACTTCCACCAGACGGTGTATGAGAACTGGCTCGAGATGGCGGTGCTGAGCGGTGAACTGAACCTGCCCGCGTATGAGACAAATCCGGATCGCTACCGTGCCAGCCGCTGGATCCCACGCAGCTGGGAATGGGTGGACCCGCAGAAAGAAGTGAACGCCTACAAGGATGCGGTGCGCTGTGGCTTCAAGACGTTGGGCCAGGTGATCAGCGAGCAGGGTGGTGATCTCGATGATGTGCTGATGGCGCGTCAGGCTGAACTGGCGATGTTGGATGAGATGGATATCGTGCTCGACACTGATCCCAGTGAGGTGAATGCTGGCGGTGGTTCGCAGCCTGCTGTGACGATGGGCGGCCAGCCGGCGTTTGAGGATACGGAACCGCCGATGGATGAAGAGGACTACGAAGAGCAGTCGGTTCTTGAGGATCCGCTTGAAGGGCCTGAGGACTGATGGCAACTGTTGCCGGCACTGAGGTTGATCTGATGCCTACTGAAGGCATGAGGGAAGAGGCGCAGCGCTATCGCGATTGGAAGGCTGATGGCCAGGCAGGTGGCACTGAGGTTGCCGCGGCCAGGGCGCGTCAGATCCTGAGCGGTGATGAGTTGTCACCTGACACCGTGATCACCATGGCGGCATGGTTTGCACGCCATGAGGTTGATAAGCAAGGCGAGGGATTCAGCCCTGGCGAGGATGGCTATCCATCAGCCGGCCGCGTTGCATGGGCCGCATGGGGTGGTGATGCTGGGCAGAGTTGGGCGAATGAGAAGGCGGATAGAATCAAGGCATTGCAGGATAGACAAATGGAAGAGGCGCGCCCTTATCCAAATGAACATGCCGCGAGGTTGACTGATCCCGATCAGTACGACGAACTGCGCCGGGAGAATGGCGCCGGCGGTGAAGGGATTGATTTCATCTACGGAATCAAGGAAGGCGAGAGCGAGATTCAAGCAGTGCGGTTTGATGCGCAGCAGTTCACGCCATCAGAAGCGCGTGATTGGCTGAGCGAGCACGAGATGGATCCGATCATGTTTGAAGAGGCAACTGGCGAGGAGCGTGCGATGCCAGGCATCGGCCGCCACCAACGCGCTGAGATCACAACCTTCGATGAGGTTGAAGATCGCACCTATGAGTTTCCTTTCAGCTCTGAGTATCCGGTTGCGCGTTACTTCGGCAACGAGATCTTGAGCCACGAGGGCAATGCTGCTGATCTCAGCCGCCTGAATGATGGCGCACCGCTGCTGTTCAATCACAACCCTGATCGTGTGATTGGTGTTGTGGAGCGTGCATACATCGATGGCAAACGTCGCCGCGGTTATGCACGTGTGCGGTTCAGCCGCAATCCATTCGCTCAGGAAGTCCTGAACGATGTTAAGGATGGCGTTCTTCGGAATGTCTCCTTTGGCTACTCCATTGACAAAATGGAGGAGCGCGGCAGCGGTGACTTTGTTGCCACTGCCTGGTCTCCTTATGAGGTTTCTGTTGTCTCGGTGCCGGCTGATCCCGGCGTCGGGA
>Ga0222712_10000966_pt1 | contig 36609 bp, 52 predicted proteins | sample C33_657DmetaG_FD_165043 | JGI IMG/M metagenome (GOLD analysis project Ga0222712, IMG submission 165043) | Estuarine water microbial communities from San Francisco Bay, California, United States - C33_657D | ecosystem: Environmental > Aquatic > Marine > Unclassified | place: USA: California... | reverse complement strand
AGCGCGGATGTACTGCCCAAGTATGGCAAGACCCAAGGCGGCAAGGAAACAGGCTCCAGCGGCCACGGTGAAGGCGTTCTTGATGCCTTCCGCCTTGACCCTCTCCACCTCGGCGGTCAATTCGACCACTTTGGCGTTGGCGGCGTCCAGAGCCGCCTTGTTCTTGGAGGCATCTTCCTCCGCCCTTGCCCAGTTGGCGTTGATGGTGGCAAGGAGTTTAGCCCCTGCTTCCATGGCGCGCTTGTACTCTTCGGGGTTGTTGCGCTCGACCCGATTGGAGATGTAGGCGAGGTTGTGGGGATCGGGGGCGGGGAGGTAGGAGGCTACCACCGCCAGTTCCTTCTCGACCACCTCCGGCTTGCCCTTGGCGTTGGCGTTGCGGGCGACTTGGACGCCAGCCGAGATGCGGGCATCAGCCTTGTCGATTTGCTCGCCGACCTTGGCGAGTTCATCGACTGGGGGTGTGGCTGTGCCAGTCCCCTCCGTCCCGGTTGTGGCACATCCAGCCAGCAACAACGCTTTAATAGTAATAATCTTAATTAAAGCGGAACGCATTTTGCGTTAATTAGCGACCCTTGAGGGCATCAATGATTGACTTGCCCTTGTCCTCGGTGGCTTGGATTTTCGCCTTGTTGTTGCGATAGACCAAGATGCCGCCGAGGACGCCGATGAGGAGTCCGGTGAGAAACGTGTATGCGTATGCCATAGGATTAGGAAAGTTTAAGTTCGGCGACCTTGCCATCGACTTCGGCGAGGGTGCCGATGATGGAGAACCACGAAGTGAGGTAGCGGATGTCCTTGGTCACGGTGGACTTCAGCAGGACGCGCTTGCCGTCATGGAGGACGAAGGTTTGGCCTTGTTTGATTTCGAGGTCGTATGGGCGACCCTTGTTGTCTTTGGTTTGCATTACGAGAGTTTTGCGAGGAGGGCTTTGACTTGGGCTTCCAGTTCGGCGATGCGATCGGCGTCCGTCTTGATGGGTTCGGCAGATTGATAGGATACGGAGACGAGATACTCGTCCGTCATCTCGGCGTTCCCGAGGACTTGGCGGCCGTCTTCGCAGGTGATGCTGAGGAGGTCTTCGGAACGAGTCCAGACGAGGTTGTTATGGTCGGTGTAGGGCATAGGGTTTAGAAGTAGGTGATGATGACGGCAAAGCCGTTGGCTCCTGCACCGCCTGCACCAGAGGTAAAGCCGTTATCGCTTGCACCGCCTCCACCGCCTCCACCACCGGGCCAGCCGCCAGCACCGCCATTAAGGACGGAGCCACCTGTTGCGGTTTTATAAAATCCACCACCACCGCCAGTTCCTCCTTGTGTGTAATTAGTCGTAGCGGAAGTTCCAGCGGTTGCCGCAGTATTGGTTGAAGCAATGCCATTGCTTCCTGCGGCGATTGCCACGTTAAGTCCAGATGTAGAAGCGACAACCGAATGACCTCCTGCTTGTCCTCCATTTTGTAGCGTTGTGCTGCTTGCCGCTGCACCAGAACCACCGCCTCCAGGCATCGGGATAGTGAAGTTTCCAGCGTAACTGTTTACGTTACCACCAGTAGAAGTATTTCCAGCACCACCGCCAGCCTGCGCCGCAGTATTGGCATAAAGGAACGACCAGATTCTCCCCGCACCTCCAGATGATGTCGTTGTGCTTCCTCCATTGCCACTATTCCCAGACACGGCACGAAAAGAGTAGAATGTCGTATTGCTTGAAGGATTGGCTGGAGAACCACCATTTGAACCACTGGCTTGCGGAGTTCCACCAGCGCCACCTGTAGCAACCACTACTGTCTCTTGGCTTGCAAGATTATTGGCAGAAATAATGCCGTAGCAAACCGACCCAGCACCACCACCACCACCGCCAGATCTGGCTGCTGTGGTTACGTTTTGCATTCCAGCACCACCGCCAGCCCCTGCACCAAAGAGATAAAACTCAACCCACTTGGCCCCCGCAGGTTTTGTCCAAGTGAAGGAGCCACTGCTCGAGGACGAGCCAAACGTCTGGATGTCCACGCCACCGCCACCACCGCCAGCCGTCGACCATTGGACGTTGTAGTTCGTTCCGTCCACCTTGGAAAGCACTTGCCCGGTCGTGCCACCAGTCGGCAGGGGGTTAGCGTGAACGTGATCGGCGCGCGCGTACTTGAGCGACGTACCGACTGCCGCCGTACCTGTAGCCGCAGGAGTCGTGGAAGAGGCTTGCCCAACAACATATGCCGTTGTGGCAATCTGGGTCGTGTTGGTATCAGCCGCCGCCGTGGTCGAGAGCGGGGTGCCAGTGAAAGTAGGAGATGCCTTAAGGGCGTAGTTAGTAGCCGTCTCTACCGCCATCGTCCCCAAGCCGAGATTCGTTCTGGCAGTTGCAGTATTCGCCAAGCCAGAAAGGTTATCGGTCGTAAGCATCCCAGCCGTGGACTGCGTGGTGGCATCGGCAAAGGTGATCACGGCGCCGGAGGATGCCGCCAAGGTAAGGCCAGTCGAGTCCATCTGGGCGTTGCCACCCGTGACGGTGCTGGCGTTTAGGCTACCAGAAGTCAAATCCAGCGCCGTGATGTTCGACGCTGTCACCGTGTCGTAGATGTAGGGCGAGGAATAGGTCAGCGTACCGGAACCGCTACCGCCGCTGACGACAGTCCACGCGCCGTTGTTGCGTCCGTAGGTCTGAGAGTCCGAGGGCGCGTCGCCGATGCCAGCCGTGGTCTGGACGGTCGAGTCGGCGTATGTGATGCCCGTACCAGTCACCGATAGGCCAGAGATGGTGGAGCCGTTGCCGAAGTTCAGCGCGGAGCCGTCCAGCGACACGAAGTTGTCCGAGCCATCAATCGACCGAACGGTGCCACCAGTCACTTGGATGGAGGTCGTGCCGTTGGGGATGACAAAGTTGCTGGGGTTCGTCAGCGGGTAGTAGGTCGACGCAACATACGAGGAAGTGACATACCCTTGGTTCTTGACGAAGGCCGTGGTGGCAATTGAGGTGTCGTTGTCGCCAGTCGCAGGGGTAGGCGCCTTGGGGTCGCCCGTGAAGGTCGGGGAGGCCAGGGGGGCGTACGTCGAAGCCGCGGTGGTCACGGACAGCTTGGCATCCAAAGCGGACTGCAAGTCGGTCTGGCTAGACAGCGTGCCGGTGATCGTACCCCACTCGGCGACCGATGAGATGCCGCCGACGTTGACCGTCCAGGAAGCATAGGTGCCAGAACCCGTGTGCTGTTGGATATCCACCACCATCGCCCCCGTGGACGAGTTGTAGCTCGTCACCACGCCGTGCATATGGTGGGTAGGATCGTAGGCCACGACGATGGACTGCTGGGTCGTGTAGGAAAGTCCAGTCCCGACCGTAAGTGACTTCGTGCCGTTACTGACGGCCAGAGAGGTGGTCGAGGTCGTATAATACTTGTCGCCGACCGCAGGCGTAGTCCAGGACAGGGCGTAATCCGTACCGCTGGTCTTGGCAAGGACTTGGCCAGTCGAGCCGCCGACAGGCACAGCCGCCGCAATCGGGGCGTAGGTGGTCGCCGCCGTAGCGGGAGATAGGCCAGCCGTACTCTGGACGGTTGCGTCCGCAAAGGTGATGCTGGCGTCGGTCAACCGCATCCCAACACCAGCGGCGTTAGACAAGATGATGTCAGCCGCCGTGATGTTGGTAACGAAAGACCCATCTGCGATGAGGTACTGGCCAGAGGTGATATTTGTCCACGCACCAACTTGGACTTCGTAGAACTTAGTGGAATAAGACCAAGCGCCATCCTTGCGGACATATCCGTAGGTGTCCGAAGGGGCATCCGTTAGCCCAGCAGTCGTTTGAGTAGTGGCGTCTGGGAACGTAAGACCATCGGCTCGCATCTGCATAGACCCAGCACCGTCCTGCACCGTTACCGCGTTAAAGCCCAGAGAGGCGTTCTGCGTAGGGTCAGCCGTCAGCTCGACGCCGAAGACTTCACCGCTTACGAGGGAGTCATAGGTGGCGGTGCTTAGGACGATCGTGGCGTTGGCGTCCATCGTACCGCCAGCCAATGGAAGGTACGAACCGCCGCCGATGATTTCCCATGTCGCATTTTTACGGGCGTAGGTTTCCCCATCGCTTGGGGCGTCCGTGATGTAGCCCTGGCTGGTCACCCACGATTCCGTGGCGTAGCCCGTAAGGTCAGCCGTAGTAAGGTAGTTCTGCGAGGTAACCCAAGACTCCGTGGCGTAGCCGGCGAGAGCCGATACGGTGATGAAGTTCGACGGGTTGGTCAGCGGGTAGTACGTCGCCGCGGCGGTCGCCGAGGTCAGATAGGGAGTCAGCGCCGATGCCGTGATGTACCCTTGGCTGGTGACGAAGGACTGCGTGGCATACGCCGACAAGTTGATGCTGATGGTCTGGGTACCAGCGTTGTAGGACAGGGGTGCCGTGGCATAGATTACCCCCGATGTGCCCTGCGGGCCAGGAATCCCTTGGATGCCTTGAATACCTTGCTCGCCAGCAGGGATGCCGAAGTCCAAGATGGCGTTTGTGGACGTGCCTACGTTTGTGACCGTGGCGTTCAAGCCAGGGGCCAGCGTGGTGGTCGTGCCGACCGTAACCGTAGCCGCCGCGCCGGGAACACCGACCTCAATGTCGATGGTCGCTGGGGCCGTGGGGGTCAGCGTAACATTAAAGGGTTCGACAATCGTCACCCCCAGCTGCGCGGACTCAAGGATGGTAATCTGTAATCCCATTAGGAGTTAGGCGTGACGTTTTCGAGGATGTTGATGTTCACGACCTGGGAGTAGTAGGCGATGCCGTTGTTGATAAACAGCAAGTCCCAGAACGCAATGCCGGCGAACCAAGACTGCGTGTTGTCGAAGAACAAAGTAAAGGTGGTAGGGCTGGTCAGCGTGAAGACCAGCTTGTGCTCGTAGCCGCGGGAGTCGCGGACGCGGGAGGCCACGGTCACGCCAGTAAGGTCGGTCGGCCAGCCGGGTTCGGGCACATAGGTGCAGTTGGCCGAGAAGGTTGAACCCCGAATAAAGGTAAAGGACGGCGTGGCCATAAGGCTTCTGTTTTTAGCCCTATGTCAACCACCCCGAAAATCTTACCTTAAACGGGTACCGTTGGGCTGGTGCCAGTCCCATCCCACTTGTCGCAATCGGTATAATCGCCCTCCCAATCCTCCTGCTGCGGGCCATAGAGGGGGGATCCGTACCAGTCTGGGTAGGGGGCAGGCGGGTCTTCTACTGGGAAAGGATAAACCCCATTATACCAAAGGTTATATGGGATGGTGATTGTGCCGGCGGCGAACTGCCTTACCGTCCAAACCAAGGCGTCGGTGTCCCAAGTGATTAGGGCCAGAAGGATGCGCTGGCAGTTGTAGTTCTGGAGCACAGCTTCACGCGAAACCGTAAGTTGGCCGCTGACCTCATAGGTGGGGGAAATGGGGGGCTGGAGCAGGCTTACGTTCTTGTACTGATAGAATTCAAACCAGCGCTGGAGATCGCAACCGTCCTCACCGCCCCAAGGCTTTGTCTTGTTCCAGGCATCTCCATTGACAGGCATCAAGGCCAAGTAAGGCGTGGCAGACTGGATTCCAGTCGAGCTGACAAGTTTGTACTGATTGGCGATAAGGTAGACGCCGTATTGGTTCGACCCTGTGGTCACGGCCTCTTCACCTTCGCCGGTCGTGGTCAAAGGGCTGATGGCGCAATATCCACCCTTCTCAACCCAAGGGGTGTCTGTGTAATCACCTTCCGTCTTTGATTCTTTCGGGTATACGGCAAAGCCTTGGACAACGAATTGACGAAGACAGCCTCCATTGAAGACATTAGGGCTGGATCGGTAGAAAACCGTCCCCTTGGCGACGTTGACCGTCCACTCGCTGCCGTTGCCGTTTACGTTGACCAAGAAGTCATTTAGACCTGGCTCGTATAAGTCGGCAGGAAGGGACAATGAGCTGCCGCCGGCATTGGCGTCGTAAAGAACGCCGTTGCTGGGCATCTGACGGCCGCGGGTCGTGTCCCCGTATAGGCCATCCAGAAACGAGCTGATGTACTCGTTTTCCATTACTGGGTGGGGCCAGGGTAGATGTCTGGATCCCAACCAGTAAGGCCGGAGAGCATAAACTCGCCCGTGGTCTTCCAGATGTTGCCGAAGCGCTCTACGGAGTAACTAGTAACCAAGAATGAACGGCTGACCAATGCTTCATACTCTGGGATGTAGTAAAGTCTGCCTGGGTACGCCGGAGCACCTTCACCGCAAAGAGCCGTATATTCTGGAGGCATACCGAAGTAGGTGCCGTCGGTAAACCAACCGACGTAAGAAGCGTTGGACAAGGCTTCGTTTTCGGTATCGAAGTACTGCGTCATCCGAATCGTGTTCTGAGGCTTGTAGTACGACTTTACGCCGGCCTTGATGTTGACGGGCTCGGTGCTCTTCTGTGCGGGCAGGAAGGCCACGAACTGGCAGTTGTTGGTGGCGCCGGTATTCTGAACGCGTGGAGTCCACAAAGCTCGGTTCGGATTGATGGCGGTGTCCTTCTCAAAGCCACCAGCAGTCGGGGGAGGGCCAGCCAATGGGACTTGCGGATCTGTGGAACCAGTAATGCTGGTGCACGCAATCTTGTAGAAGTTTGGGTGGTGCGTGATGTCCTCGGACGAAGAAGATGCCGACATGGACATGATGGGGTTAGTACGGCTACCACCATTGATGGTCGGGTCGATGCCGACATACTCTGCCACGATCGTTAGGATGTCGCCCTTCTCGCGGGTCATCGAAGCCTTGGACATACCCAGCGAAGACCAGCCGTCGATGTCGCAAGAAGCACCGAGGTAGAAGTAAGAAGTGAACTGCTGGATGTTTTCCGGGCTTGCGTCCCACTTGTACGTCACGCGGGCCTGCACCAGACCGAAGCCGTCGCTCTCGATCACCCAACCGGGCTGGATGACGCGATAACTGAGGTCATTGCCATATCGAATTGATGTGTCTGACATTTTATTTTGAGCGGTAAAGGCTTCCCTTAGGTGGGTTGGATTTTTCGTTTCCTCGGCGCTGTTCGTCGAGCTGTTGCTGTTGAAGTTCTACCATTCTTGCCGTGTTTTTTGCGGTTTCTTCCTGCGGGTTGAATGCATACGCGGACACTATATCACCGCCGCCCATCTGCTGGAGCGTGGATGCTGCCTGGGCGGTCTGAAGGCCAAGCGGAGTCAGTTTCTTGCCGGCCTCGCCGTTGACCAATTCATCAAGCTTCTTTAGGAATACGTCTGCCTTTTCCTGCGGAAGTCCAGATGCGATGGTTTTGCCTGCAAGAATTCGCGCTTCCTTTCCTCCTACGAACCCTTCGTTAAGCATTGCCGCGGCATTTTTGGGGGATACCAAAGCCATGCCATAGGTGGCCGCAGTTACGGCGGCATTCCTTGTCATATTGAGGTACATATCGGCAAAGCCGACGAACTCGGCAAAACCGTTCTTGAGATTGGCCCAGAACTTATCCCATCGGTCGGACATATCGGCCAGCTGCTCGTTGGCGATATTGCTGGTCTTGTAAATCCATCGACCGGCCTTGTCCAATTCACCAGTACCTTGCTTGATTAATGGCAGCAGCTGTTCAAAGGACGAGCCGAACATCACGTTGCCGTAGTAAGCCAGGGTGGCTGCGTCGGTGCCGGCCTTGTGCGCCTTTGCAAGGTCACGCAGACCCTTGTTATAGTCATAGGTGCCTCGGCTGATTTCCTCCTGGCTGACTCCAAGCTTGTTCAATAGGTTGTTCATCTCCGATCCAGAGATGCGGGCTTTGCCCATGTTCTTGTTGAATTCTGATACTGAATGGGCCAATTGACCGAGGCTAACGCCGGAGCGTTCAGCGACTACCTCAAGCTTACGGAGCTCGCCGGTAGGGATGTCGGTAGCCAAAGAAAGGTTACGGAGCTCCTTGGCCTTCTCGACGACCGCTTTGATGGCGTCAAAGACAGGCGCCAACGCCTCATAGATAATTTGAGCTTCTGGGCCTAGCGCCTTTGCCATCAATCCACCAATGCCCCCCTGGTTGAAGGTCTTCAGCCATGACATAACCCCGTTACGGCCTTGGCCTTCAGCCTTCCTTGCCGCGTTGACGACTTCATTGAGGCCATTCTGCATCTGGCTGGCGTCGATGCCCAGCGTGACTGTGATGTCGCTTGCCATAGGTTACTTGATGTCGCCCATGCGGGACTTGAATTTGTTCACGATTTCGTCGAAGTTATCGAGCTGCTCCTCTTCCTCCGTGGAAAGGATTTGGATCTCGTTTCCGTTGTAAATGCCGTGGCATACGGACATCCAGATTGCTTCGGATTCCGGCATTGTCCATGCCTCTTCAAGCGTGCATCCGTTGCGGGTCAAGGTGGACACGCAGGAAAGCACCCAGGGGAGCTTCTCGACCTTCTTGCCGCTGCTTTCCTTCTCCCAGAACTTAGGGTAGGAAAAGTTGATGGACAGGTAGCCAATAATCCGTCCGACGTTTTTGGCCAACACCGTGCGGTTACGGCGCAGGAACTGAAATTGGAACCATTCGCGTAACGTGAGCGGCTTGCCGATGCATTGCTTGTCGTAGCCGGACAGGATGCGTACCGCGACGATGACGTCCCATGCACGGAAAGAGGAGTTTTCCGGCTTTAAAAAGGGGGAGTCAATCGACTCCAAGAGAAGTCTATGCCGTAGGCAGAAGGGAAGCAATACCTTGCCGCAGACCTTTACAGGTGAGGGCAAGGCTGTGCTGGCCTTTAGGTACCGAGCGTCCATCTCGGTCAGCCCTTTCGGGCTTAGTTGATCTCCTGGTACTTGACGCCCTTGACGGTGACCTTGCGGTAGTCCTTGTTGCTACCCTTGTCGTCAATCGATTTTAGGATATACTGAACGCCGCTGTAGGTGAATTGAGTGGCGATGTCCGGGATGGCGTCAGACAACTTCAGAACACCGTCAATGTTGATTTCCTTCCGGCGATCGTCGAGGTGGTCGGTGATGACGCGACCTTCTTCGTCAGCGACTTCAACATCGAGGGCCAGGGTGTCGGTAAGGTCATCAGACTGAACCACCATGTAGGTGATGGACGTCTTGTCTCGGAGCCCGTAGAAAAGGGCTACACCGTATTCGATAGCGTCTGCCATTGTTGTTCTTTGTTTTTAGCCAAGTGTCAAGGGGCGGGGGGGGCTACGACATAGGCCGTATACTGGATCATGTTACCGTACTTGCGCTGGTGCTCCCCCTCCTCATCCCCTCCATTGATAAATACGTCGTAAAGAAGGCCGTCCGAAGAGTACGTCCAAAGAGCCTTGATGGCGTCGATGTTGGCCATTGCGTTGACCACCGACTGCACCCTGTCCCGGTGGGTGTCCAAGGTTTCGTCGTCGGCCGATGAGATCACGCGGATACTGATGGTGACGTTGTAATTCCCCAAAGGACGGCTTCCAAGGGATTCTGCGGGCTTTGCGGACTCCGCATAGACCGTGACCATAGGCAGGGTCTTAATCTCGGGCGTGACGCCCTTGTGAACGGCAACGCCAGGCAGCAGGCCGGCCAGATAGGGCGTCAGCTTGTTTTCGATGACGGTTCGTGCGGAGAAGAATGGGACGCTCATTTAAGTTCGTTGGATTGTTTTTCAAGCATCACGATGGCCTGTTTGGCGCCAAGAACCTTACGGGCATTCTTGGAGTTCTTGAACATATGGTAGATGGCCACTCGGATTGAGTAATGGCGGTGATCGCGGGCTTTTGAGAAAAAGTGCCATCCTTGGCTGTGGTCGCGTGCGATGGTGTTTCCGATGGTGATTTGTGGATGGTTGCCCTGGAGCATCGGTACGCATACGGACGTAGCCGAACCTTGATTCCGAATCCAAGCTGAGGTTGGCATCTTACCGAGCTTTTCGCCGGCGGCATACCATCCAGACTTGAGTTTGCCGACCCTTTGCTGGGTCTTCTTGATATATCGCTCGACGGCCTTCCAGTCGTCCACGAAGTACCGTTCTCGGCCTTGACCCTTGTTCACGCGGATGTTCTTTCCGTGACGAATGCGGAAATGTTCCTTGCGCAACTCAGCGTCGGAAGGTGTAAGCAGGAAATTGCATTTGTACTTCCCGCGGTTTTTCTCTACACCCTTGAAGTAGTCCCACTCGGTTTCGGCAGTCAACCAGACGCCCTTTTTCTTGACGATGCTGAAGATGTATTCCGGGTAATGAGGTTCCGGCAGCTTCATCTTGGCATTAAGCCAGGCTGCGAAGATGGAATGGCTACCCTTGGCAGCAACGTCGCCAGCAGGGGCTTGGGCAATGGGCTCGAAGATATGCCGGATATCCCGATTGACGGCGTCGCGGCCCTTGTTGCGTGCTCGATTGCCAAAACCGCCCTCCCCGCCGCTGTGGGTTGCCGGCGCCGAACCAGAGAAGGGCGGGAAATAGTCGCAAAGATCGATGCAGAACTTGCGGGTCTGGTCTTTGAGGACGTCGGCCATCTTCCGCTTTGAAAGTGAGGCATAGACCATAAGAGCCCGATTGAGCTCCTTGTTGTTGAACGTAAGACCTTTGACTGGCTCCGGGAACTGGAAACCGATGCTCATTGCACCAGCGTCTGAACCTTGCAAATCACCCACGCGGAAGGCGGGCGATTGACGAGGGCCACGATGCGGAAATCCTCCCCTTGGTAGGTAATAATGTTGCCGTAGGCGATGAGTCCAGGGTTGGCTGCGGCGTCGGTGCGCAGGAACTTTACGTCATAGGACGTCGAGGACGTGAAGCCGCCGGTTTCCAAGTCCTGCATAATCATCGGCTGCGACATCAAGCAGTTAAGGGCCACGGGAGAGCCTCCAGGGGTATTCCGCACGGTTACCGCCTTGGGGATCTCGGCAAGGATTTCGGCGGCGTCCGCAGCCCATTCATCTTGGATGGCCATCTTGTTTTTAGCCCTGTGTAAATGAAGAAGCCCACCCCCGAAGGAGTGGGCCTCTTTTCATTTTCGCGGTGGAGGGGATGCGCTACCCTCCAAAAACCTACGCCCGATTAGGACGTGAAGGCGATACGCTGGAGAGCGTTCGGGTTACCGACAGAGGAACCCGTCAGCCAGATGGCCTGCATATTGTGCGTGCCCATCTGCCAGTTGTAGAAGTAACGGAGAGCGAAGGTGAAGCCCGACTCGGGGTCGGTCACGTTCATCTGTTCGCCACCGCCCGTGGTCGGCGAGGCCGGCACGCGGGAGACGATGACCAAGCCTTCCTTGCAGGAAGCGATACCGTTAAGACCTTCCGTGTAGGCCGTGCCGCTGGTCGGGAAGCCGTTGTACTCGCTGATGCCAAAGCCGTGGAGCTTCTTGTCGATGGCGTTGTTCTGGATGACGTCGGCGTTGCCGTACGAGAACGCCTGGGCGACGGTCGGATCCTGCACCAGTTGACCGAGAGCATCGGGGCTGAGGAGGATGTGGCGATCCTTATGGGGGAGGTTAGCCTTGGTGAGGGCGGTCGCGGCGTTGGCGACGGCGATGCGGTTGAACGAGGACTTGGCGCCGGAGTAGGCGGCGGTCGTGAAGCTGGCCGAGGTCACCTTGGAGAGGACGCTGTCGAAGAGGGACTTCTGGACGGCGTTGGCGACAGGGGCGAAGAACAGGCGACGGAGGCGTTCCAGCGAGAGCGTGGAGGCTTCAAAGTCGGTGAAAGCCAGATCGACGTAGTCGGGCTCTTCGAGGGTGATCGCAACGTCGGTCGAGACAGCGGCGGTCGGGACGAAGCCGTTGGCCGGATTGTACTTCGTCGAGGCGAACGAATTAGCGTAGCGGGTGTGGACGACGGAACCGCGCTCGGCAACGTAGGAGCCGAAGTCGGTGACCGCAATCTTGGTGAGCGGAACGAGTTCCGGCACCAGGGTGCGGAGGGACTCTTCGGCGACGAGCTGGAGGGTCAAGCCTCCGATGCTGTTAGACATAGTAGTATTTTATGGGGTTGAAGTTGAGAGGGGGATTACGAGAGCTTGAGCACGCGGAGGATGACCGACTTGTTGCGGTCGAAGAAGGCTTGCTTCTCCTTGGTGCCTTGCTTCATGGCAGACCACTCTTGGACGATTTCGTCGTCGGTCTTCGTGGCTGCGGCGCTTTCGCCGTGGGTGATTTCTACGGGCTCGACGCCGGCAGAGGCGACGATCTCGGCGGCCTGGGCACCAGCGGTCTTCTGGTTGGCGGCGATGCGTGCGACGTCTTCGCTGGCCTTCTTGGAAAGGGCTTCAGCAGCGGCCAACTTTTCGGAGAGCTCCTTGTTCGCTTCGGCGAGGGAAGCGAAAGCGGTTTCCTTCTCGGCGGCAGCGGCGGTCAATTCGGCCACCTTGGCTTCGAGCGAAGTAATGATACCGGCCTTGGCTTCGACTTCAGCGGTCTTGCCCGTGAAGGCTTCCTTGAGGTCGGTGTAGAGCTTTTCGAGGGTCATCTTGTTTTTAGCCAAGTGTCAATAATCAGCCTTTGCCGTCCGTATCTACGGGCGGGCAGGAATCATTGGGGATGTCCTTCGGCATCTCCTCTTCTTCGTCATCATCCTCATCGGACTTCTTGTCCTTCTTTTTCTTCTTCAGATCCTTGATGGGCTCGACTTCTTCCTTCTCGCCCTGCTCGGGGCTGACGTCCGCGGCGTAGGAACCAGCGGATTCAACGGCAGGCTCCTGGCGCTCGAGGTTGGCGTAGACGTCTGCACCGATATGCTTTAGCACGTCGTCTAGAGTATCCTTGATACCCGTGACGAGCATCTTGGCGGCGGCCTTGCGTCCAGACCAGCATTGGCCCTGCATATCCTCATCCTTGGCGAGCGTGCGCTTGCGCTTGATGTGGGAGATAAACCAAGCGTGCGTTTCGGCGACGTCGTCGAGGAACAGCTTTTCCTGCTCGGGCGACATCTTGGTGCCAGGGTAGCCGGCTCCCTTTGCCCAGCCGGACTTGAGCAGCTTCATCTCGTAGCCTTCCTCGGCGTAAGCCTTGGACTCGTCGAGAACAGGGATGTAGACACCAATCGAGCCTACGGTCGAGGAACCGCTGACGTAGACCTCGTCGCATTGGCTCATCAGCCACATGGAGCCGGAGCACGACTGGGAGCACGTCCAGCCGATGGTGCGCTTCTTCGCGTTGAAGATGCGGTTGGCCAGCTCTGGGACGCCCGTGACGGTGCCGCCGGGGGAATTGAAGTCGAACAGGATGGTCTTGATGTTCGGGTCACGCTCGGCTTCCTCAAGCATCTCCTCAACGTCTTCGACGTCGATGCAGCCCATAAGTTTCTCCAGTTCCGTGAGTTCGGAACCAATGACGCCGCGTACGGGGATGATGGCCAACGAACCGGCCTTGATGAGCTCTGGGGGCTCACCGAAGATCATCTCGAGCATATCCTCGAGGTCGTCGCCGGCCTTGCGGGAAGCGGGGTCGAAGGCGTTGACCTTGTCGATGTATGCCTTGGCCTTGTGTCCTTCGATAAGGACTGGGGTGAGGCTTGCGAAAGCGTTCTGGATATTGCTCATTGGTTATTCGTCCGCGGGGGTTGCGGTCTTGGGTTTGACGTTGGGGTCGTCTACGCTGACCTTCACCTCTTCGCCGTCGTCCATATACGACATCGTCTCGCCTGGTTCTTCCTCGGCGAAGGATGCGTTGACGTCGGCGATGTTGAGGTTCTGGGGCTTGTAGATGGCCGAAGGCTGGATTTCGTACTCGTCGGCCAGCTGCTTGATGTACGCCTTCTCGGCGGCGTTCTCGCGGAGCTTTTCCTTCGGGTCGTCGCCGTTCTCGAGGTGGAAGTCCGTGATGGACTTGATGCCCGTTTCAATGTCGAGGCGGGTCTGCTGGGCGTCTCGGCCGGCATCGACGGTGACGCGGCGAGGGGTCGTCCACGTCACTTGCATGAAGGTGTTGATGGGAGGCAGCTTGCCGTCCTTGATGGCCTTGCCAATGACGTAACCCCAGACCGGCGTGAGGAAGCGCTGGATGAGCACCGACTGACGGTGCTGGAACTTGCGGTCGGCCTTTGCGACCACGAAGCGCATGGTAACGCCCCCCGCCTTGGTCGGATCGTGGACGAATTCGTACGGCAGCACGCCGGCGAGCGAGTCGCGGATGAGGTGCTCGATGAAACCCGTGAACGTGGCGTTGGGTCGGTTGGACTCGAAAGACTCCAGCTTCTCGCCAGGGGCGAGGGCGATGGTCTTGCCGCCGAGGAACGTGGACGCCTCGTTGGGGTCGGTGAGGCCGTTGTTGCCGTAATCCTGGGGACGCATCCCGAAGGCTTCAAAGTCGGACTGGGTGCCGTCGAACTGGGCGTTCTCGCGGTTGATGGTGCGTACGACGTCCGTGTTCGTCTTTACTGCGACCTTCTCAAGTGAGAGGATTTCCAGCATATCAATCAGATTGTTGATCGAGTGCTGAAGCGGGCTGTACGCACGGGCGCCAGAGGCCAGCTCGGGCTCGTACAGGTGGAGCATTGCATTGGCCGGCACGCGGCGGCTGGAGCCGTCCGAGCGAATTACGTTATAATATTCTGGGGCACCGTAGGGGCCGAAGAGGATGCCATCCACCATTCCAGGAGGCGGGGACTCCGACGTGGGGTTGCCGACCTTGTGGGACTCGATGATCTGGAGCTTCGGCATACCGTCCTTGCCCTTGGTCTTGACCACGAACACTTCACCGTCGCGGTCGATGAGCCTGCAGATGATGTGCTGGATCTCGAAGAACGAATAGCGGCCGGTGATATCGGTCGCACGGGAACCCCACTTCTTGAAGTACGCTTCGGCCTGGTCATCCCACGCATCGTTGCCGGATTGGGCCTGCACCTTGATGCCCGAGCCTACCGAGTACATCGCGATGTCGGCGATGACCTGTCGGATGAGCCCCGCATTGAGCTCCAACCAGCGCATCCGGCGGGTCGTCTCCATGCGGTCGAAGACCGTCATGGTCTTCTTGAAGTCCTGCGGCCACGACGACCAAATCCAACTGCGCTTGTTGCTGAACTTCGCGGACTCGAAGTTGGAGAAGATGCCAGGGCCGGTGGAAGCCTGCTTCTTGAGCGCAGGGTTCACCTTGACGCCAGGGGCGATCTTCGGGATTTTAGACGCCCGAGCGGGCGACTTCTTGGGGGTCTTTTCTTTGCGCATCAGAGGCCGCGGAAGTTGTTCAGCATATTGATGACCCGCGTCTTATCGATTGCACCATAACGCTGGGGGTCTTTCACTTGCAGAGCATAGCGTGCCTCCAGCAGGGTCATCTGGATGGTCATGGGGAACTCCTTGGTCACGGACGTGCCGGAGTCTGCGTATTCCATCATCGTCTTGCCCTGCTTGAGCAAAGTAACGGCGGTAGCCACGATATCTTCGATATCGGAGATTTCCAAAACAAGAAAAATGCCTTGGGCGCGTGCCATCTTGTTTTTAGCCCCATGTAAAGGGGGCTGACCGCATCACGACCACGCTGTCACCAGAGCCACCAATGACGCCCCTAACCGAGATGCGGCCAGCCTTATCTCGATTCAAGGACGTCAATTAGTCACGTCAAGCGGATTCCGTAGCTTCCTTTTCTGGCTTTTCGTCTTCAGCGGTCGGGGTGGCACCGCGGTTCTTGCCCTTGCCGATCAGCTTGGCCATCATCGCCGGCAGGATGCCCATTACCTCGCAGTCCCAAAGGTGGTTTGCTCGGTCGCCGATGGGCACCCAAATGGGGGTGCCGTTGTTGTTCTTAGTACGGTGCTCGGACTGCATCTGCTTGCGGTACTCGTCGCCGTAATCCTCGGGGTAGGTGTGGTGGCCTGCCCTGCGTAGGCGGGTAAGCGTGTCTTTGAACACAAGGTTTGAGAAGACGTACAGCTTGAGCGACTGGGCACCGACCTGGATGACCTTAGCCCGCTGGTAGGGTCGGTAGGCCACCTTGATGCCGTAGGGCGTCTGGACACGCCAAGCGAACTCATTTTGGCCGGAACCCTTGGTGGCGTTCCAACCGTATCGGGCGCATAGGCGATAGACCGAATCGGTGTTGGGGCCGTCGCCGGAGTCCAGGAAAACGAAGAAGTTGGCGACCTCGTTCTTGATCTGGAAGGCCCGCAGTTCGTCGTCGGTCTTGAAGTAATGCCAACCCTTGCCGCGGCTCTTGCCGTCCGACGACCACGCCCGCAGGGTGGCGTAGTAGCCTTCGCGCTGGACGTCCACGGTAAGAAATCTGAGATTGGCGAATATCTTGGACTTTCGGTGCTCTTCGGTGATCGGAGCCGCTTGCAGTTTTCCATCGACGAGCGCACCTTCGTCTTCCCAGGGGTCGATGATGCGGTATCCGCTCGGTAGCACTTCACCTCCGTTGTCATCCGGCTCATCGCTCCAGGATATGGCCAATCTCTTCTGCTTGAACTCCACACGACTCGTTTCGTCACCGTGCTCGTCGAAAGCCTTCTTGGCCATGATGGCTTCTGCGGCTAGATCGCCGAATGACATACCCCATTGGCTGCACAGGGCGTTCCAATGGAACCCGACGATGCCGGACTGGGCTGTCGGATTCATGGGGACGTAAGCCCCTTTCGCGTTCATTTCCGTGCGTGTGACGAATGAATCGTCGTGCATATGACCGCAGGACTTGCACTTGTACTTTACGCCTTTCTTGACCTTGTCGATGTCCCATCCATCGCCTCCCTTGGCTTCCGGCGGGTAAATCAGCTGCTCGAATTCATAAGCCTGCTGGGCGTCGCAAGACAGGCATCGGAACATCCATTCGCGGCGGTCGGTGTTGTTCCAAAGGTTTGTGATGTCATCCCCCTCATGGCCACCTTGCGAGATGAAGACCGACTTGCCGTTCCAAGTGAACGCGGTACGACGTCGCAAGGCTTCGTTGAGGTGGCCTTTCTTCCAGAGCCAGACTTCGTCACCGCCAAGGTAGCGGATGGAACGACGCTGGAGGTTGCGTTTGTTCTCGGCCCCGAGCACCCACATCGTGCAGCGCTGGAATTGGTTCGTGTGCCAGTTGGACTTCTCGGTCGTGCTGATGCGGGAGCGTACGGCCGGCGTGTGATCCCAGATGTGCTTGAGTCGGTCGAGCCGCCAGTCCTTGGCGTTCTGATCGACGTCCTGGAGCAGCAAGGTCGGGCCGGGAGCTCGGCCGGCGATGTAGGCAGACCACAGCTCCAGAAGGGTGGACTTGCCCATTTGCACCGCACCGAAGACTACAATGGTCTGAATCTCGGGGTCGCACATTGCCCGCAGGATGGGCGCAAGGTACGGCGTGGACTCTACGCGGAAGGCACCGGGCATAGCACCGGGCATCGATTTGATGTTGGACTCCAGCCAATCGACGATGTCGCCGTCTGGGTCTGGGGCCATGATGGCACGGAGGTGCCGCTCGTAGGTATCGGCTGGGTCAATCATTCGGTATCTTCTTCGACCTCCCCGTCCTCGACAATCTCCAGTTCGGTCGGGTCAACCTCATCAGACGTGCCTTCCGTGACCCCCTGCTCGGCTTCCACGGCCGTTTCGGCAATGCGGGATAGGATGCGGTTGATTTCCTCGTCGATGGCCTTCAGCGCCCGTCCAGGGTGGTCTGGGTTCGCCTTGGGGGCCACCTTTGTGCCGAGTTGGATGAGTTGCTGCCGTAGGTCGGAGAGCACCTTGCCGAAGCGCTCGATGGCGGTCTGGGTGCGGATGAGTTCCCTCGATGCAATCTGGCGGGCCAGCATCTCCTTCTCGAGGGTGACCAAGGTCTTCACCAGCTTGTCGTAGGTCGCATACGACTTGGACGCCTCGGGCGTGTCGATGTCGTCAAGGTACTTCTTGTAGGCGATGGCCTTGAGTTCGCGCTGCTTCTCGACCGTCTCGTCGAAGTCCTTGTCGGGCTTCATCGGCACGGTGTCCGCGGAACCGCCCTTGGCCCGTTTGGCCATGACCCATGCTTCAGCTGACTCGATGGAGTCGATGGGCATACCCTGCTCGACCCACTTCTGCACCTGTTGCTTGGATGTGCCGAGGCGTCCGGCGAATTCGACCTTGGTGATTTTCATTTGCGTTTGACTGCGTCTTCCGCGTTGAGGGCGATGCAGTACTCGATGGCGTCATGCGGATTGAACTTGAACACAAAGTTACGTCCCTTGTACAGCAGTACCATCCCGTAATTAACTCCTCGATTCATGCCTGTGTCACAGCCAGGGTCGGTGTCTTGGAAATAGTAACGCACTCGACCCTTGTCGCTGGAGTCGTAGCCGATGAAGATTTGGTAGCGTGGTCGGCTCATTTGCGTTTGAGCCGTGCACAGGCGTGGTCGGACTTCATGTACATCGACGGCGGCAAGTTCATCTTGCGCTGGATGTGCTTCACCCGACGGCTGATCTCGGCCCGCGTCACGCCGTGCCGCTTGGCCAGCTCCGTCATCGTCGGTTGCCCAGGCACCCCGAGGGCGATGTATTGGCACGTCCCGAAGAGCCGCACGTCGGGGCTCTGCGAATCCGTCCACGGTGCTATGACCTTCCGCAGGATGTCGAGCATCTCCTGGAAGGTGAAGGTTCGTTCGCTCATAAGGTTCTCGGGCTGCGCCTGCTCGGCTTGCCAGCGCATCGCCAAGGCGTAGTCAACGTCGTAGCCGCGTGGCGTGACTGCGAATGGCTTGAAGGTGTTGTCGGTCTGACCATCGACCGCATCGTAATGGGATGAGCGGTCGCTATCGACGTAGCGGTGAGCGAGTGGGATGCCGGCCCATGAAGGGTTCTTAGGGTCGAAGCCTTGTTCGCACAAAGACACTCTTTCGCCGGGGGACAGCTTGCGCCACCACGCGGCGTAGATCGCGGCCATGTCGGACGCCTTGCTCATTGCTCGAGCACTTCCTCCAGCCTCGTAGCCACGTCCAACGCGACCGCGGCTTCGCGGGCCATCAAGTTCGACAGCGTCACGTCTGACTTTCCGATCTCGGCCGCGTGCCGCAACCACCGTGAACCGACCCGACGCAATTCCGCGGCGCCGTCCTTCAGCTGCCGATAATCTTCGTGGTCGATGTCGATATGTCGCAAGTGCGTCGCCCTTGCCTGCTGATTGATGGCCAGGGCCGCCGCCTTGTCAACAACTATCGCTCCGTCGAATGCCGCGGGATGTAGTCCCCGTCATCCGTCCGTCCGACCAGCCCCTGCCGGATGGCGCAGCGGATTTCCAGCCAAGCGGCCTTGAGTGTAAGTTCCTCACCGTAGGCCGTAGACCACAGCTCAATCAACCTGTCGCGGAGGACGTACGGCCGCATCGGCTCCGAGGGCATCATGTCGAACAAAGCCTGGATGAGCGACGCCCGCTCCTCGGCCTTGGCCGTCCGTGCCTCGGTCATCCGATTGACGTGCTCACGCATCCGCTCCGGCGATCGGCGCCACGCCCGAGCCCAGGGCGTCTCGAAGTCTTGTCTGCGCTGGAACGGGCGACGTGGCTTGTCGTCTCCGTTGTGAGTTTTGGGTTTCATGCGGTTAAGGGGTCGGGGTTCTATGGGATGGCCTATTCCCCTTGCAAGCCCAAAAGGCGTTAAGCAAGGGGAATGGAAATAGCCATTCCCTATTTCTTCTGACATATGCATCTTTAGATGCAGTCAGAAGATTGATTGCTAATAGAGGGTGATAAAGGAAATGGCCCATTGGTGGTTATAACCACCACATTAACCATTATTAGATTTTAAAGAGTTTACTCCCCGGTGCTCATCGAGGTCGCAGGGGCTACGCCCCCTGCAGTTCCCGACCCCCCTAGTAGACTTCCTATCGGGGGTAGGGCGGCCGGCCGTCGCCGTGCCCGTCGCCGTCGCCGCGGCCGTGCTCAGCTGCCCATGTCGCCGGCCGTCGCCGTGCCCGGTGGGGGTAGGTCGCCGGCGCGCTCAGCTCGGGCCCAAGGTGGCCGACGTCGCCGGCCGAGATCCGACGGGGCGCGACCTGGCACGCTGTCCATTGCCCGCGGCCGTGCGCTGCCCGTGCCCGCCTAGGTCGCCGGCCGACGGCGCTCAGCTGCCCGCCTGCCCGCGCGCTGTCCTATGCCCTAGGCAAAGGGGTTTTAAATTATTTAAATAAGGTGTTGACGTGGCCGCGGCCGTGCCTTTGTTTGTTTGTCCTATGTCTTCCCTTCTCTTTTGGTTCACCGCCGCGGCCGTCGCCGTGGCCGTTAACGTCGCCCTAGTCAGCTGCCCGTGCCCACTGTCCTATGCCCTAGGCAAAGGGGTTTTAAATTATTAAAATGAGGTGTTGACGTGCCTGCCCGCGTGCCTTTGTATCCCCTTGCCATGAATAAAACCCCTGCACAAATCCGCAAGCAAATCACCGCCGCCCGAAAGGTTGCCGAGGCTACCCGTTTAGCCCTTTGCCTAGCGTCTCGCAAATGCGAAGAGACGACTAGGGCTTGGCCGCAGGCCGCAATTGACGAGGCAAACGCGTCTTACGTGGCCGCCCTTGCAGCTCGTACTAGCGCGCTTGAAAAACTAAACTCCCTTCTCTCCTAATTCCCCTTCCATGCGCTCCTTTCTTTTTTGGTTCACCGCCGCGGCCGTCGCCGTTGCCGTCAATGTCGCCCTGGTCAAATGCGGCCCGGCGCTCTTTCGTTTGCTTAACGACTAAACCCTTTCCCCTAACACATGAAAACCGAAAACACCCCCACCCCCACCGTCGGCCGCGCCTTTGATGGCGTGCCCGATCACCCGGCCGCCCGCGCGCCGTTTAAAATGCCCGGTTCGCTGCTATCGATTGCGGCCGACGCGAAGACCGTCAAAGGCGCCGCGGCCGGCGTGCTGACCGGGATTCTTTACCTTGCTCCAGGCACGCTGGCCGGCGTCGGCAATCTTTGCCCGCACGCGTCTAAGGGTTGCGCGCAAGCTTGCCTTTTCTCGGCCGGCCGCGCGGGCATATTTGCAACGGTCAACATTGCCCGCGTCATGCGCACGCGCTTTCTGCATGCTGACCGCGCCGCTTTCCTGGACGTCTTACGCGGCGAGATCCGCGCATTGATGCGCCGCGCTGCCCGAGAGGGGATGCGGCCGGCCGTGCGCCTTAACGGCACGTCGGATTTGCCATGGGAAAGCTTGGCCCCGGAGTTGTTTGAAGAGTTTCCTGGTTTGCAATTTTACGACTATACGAAAAACCCCCGGCGTGCGCTTGCGTTTGCCCGCGGAGAGCTTCCGGAAAATTATCATTTGACGTTCTCCCTTTCCGAGACAAACGCGCCGACGGCGGCCATTGTCGCGGCGGCCGGCTGCAATGTCGCGGCTGTAGTGGACGGGCACCGGGATGGGCAGCGCTTGGCAATCGCCGGCGAGAGCTTTGCAACGTTTGACGCTGACCGTCATGACGTGCGCTTTCTTGACCGACTGAGCCCCGGCGGCCGCGGCCGTGTCGGCGTGCTCAAGGCAAAGGGCAAAGCCAAAAAGGATCTTTCCGGATTTGTCATGCGTTTGGAGGGGGGCCGCCAGTGATCTCCCTGCAAATCTCGCCGGCCGACATGGGCGGCCCGGAAGAGCGCACGCTCGAGGGGACGGCGCTCCAGGTCGCTACGGCCGCCGCCTTTTACTTGCGGGCCTGCCCGATGGGCGCTTGCCTGCAATGGCAAATCGGCGCCGGATGGGGTGAGCTTTACTTACACCCCCGGCGCTCTCTTGCGGATAACTTAAACCAGGCTTGGCAAGAGCTCGAGGGCATAGGCGGGCCGCCGGCGTGCCTTTCCGAGATTGAACGCGACATGGCCCGCGCTTGGCTGCCCGCTTTGCTTTCCGCGGCGCTCGAGATTGAAGGGGACAAGTGACGGCCGGCGCCGGAGATCCTCGAGGCCCGCCCCGTGCGGGCCTTTCCTTTGCCCGCTACGGCCGTTTGACGCGCGCCGGGCCCGAACCCCCGTGCCTAGTCGCGCGGCCGCCTCCGGTGCCCGCGTGCCTGGACGGGCCGCGCTGCCCGCCTAGGCGCCTAGCTTCCCTTTGCCTAGGGGTTGCCCGCCCTTGGCTGTCCTATGCCCGCCGGCGCCCGTCTAGGGGTTTAGGATTGCCCGCGGCCGTGCCTAGGTGCCTTGGGCCGCCGGCCATGCCCGCCCGCTGCCCGCCTGCTACCGGGCCGCCCGCCCGCGGCCGTCGATCTCGCCCGCAAGCTCGAGCGCTTGGCCGCCCTAAATCCGGCCATACCGGGCCCGAGGGCACCCCCGAAAAACGGGGTTTTCGCTAGGACGGTGCGTGGAATTCATAACGACCCCCCAAAAACCCCAAAAAACGAGAAAAAACTAATAGGTAAAAAAGTTGCTTGGAAATTAATCTCCGCAAATTTGCGTAGGTTAAAACTTTTAATCTACGCAAGGTATTCCCGCTCGGGAATGTTTGGAAACAAAAGGGGGTAAAAGTATGCATAAGTTACCGAGCGGTAATGTTATGGAAACTCTAGCCCGCCTTTGCTGGCGCTTTAATAGTGAAATTCTTTATTAAAGCGTCGTTGCCGGCGTATTATATGGCCTAAAATATAGACCGACCTTTATTTTTGAAAAAGGGAATTCCCCCCCTGGGGATATTGGGGGTTGACGTGCCGAGAGATTCGTCCGATGGTTTTTGCCTATGAATGCAATATCTACGTTGGCATTAACTCTGGCAGCAATGACCCCTGGGGATAGACAGAAGGCCGAGCTGGTCGTGCTCGTCAACTGCGTCGGCCAGATTGAAAGCGGCATGAACTACTCCGCGGTCGGAGACGCCGGCAAGGCGGTCGGCGCCTGGCAAATGCACGTCGCCGCGTGGATCACGGCAAACCAATGGCGTAAGACCAAGGATATGCCGACGTTGAAGCACTCGAACTGGCCCGACAAGAACGTGCAGCGCATGATGGCCTTGTCGTATCTGTCCTGGTGCAAGGAGCAACTGGAGAAGGCCGGCTTCGCCAACCCCACGGCCGAGCAGATCTACATGGCCTACGGATGGGGCTTTGCTAATTTCAAGGACTCGGGTTTCGACCTGTCTAAGGCGCCGGCCCACAAGCAAGACGCGGCAAAACGTTGCCAGAACCTTTTTACGGAGCTGACCAAATGAGCCAAGACAACTTGATGAAGTATGTGCCGGTCGAGGTCAACAAGTGGGGCGAGATGGTGCAGGCTATGACCCGAGTGAAGGAGCTTGAAGCCGATCTTGAGAAGTCGGATGGGGTGGTCTGGACGCTGTCGGTCGAGAACGCCCGCCTCAAGGCCGAGGTCGAGCGGCTGACCAAGGAAAACGAAACCATCAACAAGGACAGAACTTTGCTGTGGGCTAGCCACAAGATTGCTTTGCAGGACATTCAAGGACTGCACTACGCACTCCAAACCGCCAAGGAGGGCAAGCAGTCGTGATCCGACCACAACGTTTCAACATGGTCGCCCTTAACCACGGCGTCCATTACTACTGCACGATGAAAGCCGACCCGGACGGCGCCTACATCCTCAACAGCGACTACGAGGAACTCAAAGCCCGTCTTGCCCACGTCAGCGAGGAGTTGCTTCAAATCCGCATGGACGTGACGAAGGACGAGGTGCTCCGCGCCGCTTTCCTCGAAACCGCCAAGGCACGCATCCAGAAAGGCCAACCATGAAGCCCCGCGGATCCAACACCCTTGGCTACGGCAGCACGATGGACGTGGTCAAGGAAGGCCATAAGCTCGGGCTCAACGCCGTGCAGATCGCAAAGCAGTACGGCATCACCTACGCGGCCGTCCGCGGCGGTGCGTACCGCCTGGGCATCATCCTGCCTTCGGTCAACGGGCGTGCCGGCTACGGCCACGTCAAGTCGCTGGTCTTCCAGGAAATGGACAGCGGTCTGACGATTCGCCAAATCGCCGAAAAGCACGGGCTGAAGGTGTCTTCGGTCAAGTGCGTCAACGACTCATTCAAGCTCGGAATCAGCCGCAGCAAGCGCCGATGAACCCGCTCGACATCATACTGCCCAACAGCGACCTCGTCCTTTTCTGGCCGATGAACGTCGTGCGGGTGTTCAAGGTCGAAGACGACTGCGAGAACTACAACTACCCGTCCGACCTTGAGGTGTCCGACTTCGACGGTTACATACTGGACAAGCACCTTGTGCAATTGACCACGCAGGCCGAGGGTTCGACGTTCCACTTCGACGATCGTTACTACATCATCGACAAGTGCTGCGAGGACGTGCGTCGCAACCGCATGGCCGGCAAGAACACCGGCATCAGCCTAATCCCGGTGACGATTGTCGCCCGTTGCTTTTTCCCAGAATGAAGACCTACCTCTGCATCGACCCTGGCGCCTCGGGCGGCTGGGTGTACAAGTACCCCGGCGCCATCCCGCTGTCGGGCAACATCGACACCATCGGCGAAGTGATGCTGCCGGCCGATTGCACGGTGGTCATCGAGAACGTGCCGCCCTTCGTGGGCCGATTCATCCCGTCCTCCGCGGCCTTCAAGCTGGGGTACTCCTTCGGCTGGCTGGTGGGCTACTTCCGGCACTACAAGGTCGTCCTGGTGCGTCCGCAGGAGTGGCAAAAGACGTTGGCGCTCGGCACGACGGCGACCCTTGCGGGCAAGGCTTGGAAGGGTAAGTTGAAGCAGGAGGCCCAGCGCAGGTACCCGTCGAATAAGATCACCTTGAAGACGGCCGACGCTTTTTGCTTGCTGGCCCACGCCGAGCAGCACAACCTCTGAAGTCGCCACCCATGATCACCAAACTACACAACCGCGTCGTCATCACCGAAACCTCCGAATTCGGCGAAGCCCAACGCATCCAGCGCGAGGAGCGTGCCGCCGGCAAGCGCCTCTTTTCCATCCAGTACCGCGGCGAAGCCAAGCGGGTCATCGACCAGGAGCGTATGCTCGACGAGATGATTGACTGGCCCAGCACGTTCAACGCCTTGAGCGCAATCCGTGCGAAACTCTGATAAGCCACCTATGAGCACCGAATCCACCATCGAAAACAACGACTACGTCCTGCTGCCCGACGGCACGGTCGCCCGCAAGCTTAAGCCAACCTTGACGAAGGAGAAGATTTACTGGTTCCTCTCCATCGGCGGCAAGGTGGTGCGCTTCTCCGCGGACGACGTCGCCAAGGTCGCCACTCCCATCTCCCCTAACACCACCACCAAATGAGCACACCAGAAGACACCCCGCTCCCCTCGGTCGTCGACATCCCCGCCGGCAACGGCTCCCTCGCGGTCTATGACCGCATCTCCGACCCCTTGATGGCAATCAAGGTGCTCGGGGCTTCCATCTTCAAGTCCGGCATCTTCGGCATCACCAAGCCCGAGCAGGGCGAGGTTCTGGCCATGCAGTGCCTTGCGGAAAAGAAGAGCCCCCTGGAGCTCGCCCGCACCTACCACTTCATCAACGGGCAACTGGCCATCAAGTCGGACGCCCTGCTCGCCAAGTTCCAGCAGGCCGGCGGCCGCGTGGACTGGATCACCCGCACGGACAAGCTGGTCGAAGCCGACTTCATCATGCACGGGTCGAAGGCCCGCATCGTTGCGTCTATCGAGGAGTACATCGCCAACGGCACCGCCTTGGCCAACGACGGCAAGATGAAGGACAACTGGAAGAAGTGGCCCCGCCGGATGCTGACCGCCCGCGCCATCGGCGAAGGCGTGCGTCTGATGGCCCCAGAAGCCGCTTTCGGCACCTACACGGTGGAAGAGATGGACACGGTCACCAAAGCCGCCCCCACGGCCTACCACGGCCTTCTTTCCGACTGGGTGCCCGAGCACCAGCGAGCCGCGGCCGTCGCCGTGCTCCGCAAGGTCGGCCACCTTGAGGACGGCCAGGGCTTTGAGGACATCTCTCCCGAACTGAACGCCACCCTCACCAAGCCGGCCCGCCGCGATGCTTTCCTCGCCGCCGTCCGCAACGAATACGAAAAGACCGTATGAGCTCCGACGAATTCCAGCCCTTGGCCGACAAGCCCATTGAGGAACGAATGAAGCGAATCATCCAGCAGCTTGCCGAGGATCGCCTTGGCCTTCAGATGGATTTGACCCTGCTTAAAGAGCAGTACGAACTCCAGGCCGCGGAGCTCGAGCACTTCAAGAACTTGGCCACGCCGGAGCAGCGCCAGCTCTACCGCATCCTTAAGCATAACTGATATGACGATCACCATCGACCCCGAGAGCATGAAGCAACTTTGCTTGCTTGCACTTTTCCTTGCCGTTGTCGGAACCTTGCTGGCCTTCGTGGTCATCAAAAATATCTCCGACTGGTTTAACTCCAAGTAATTTCCTACCATGAGCCGCACAGAATATAACGAATTGAAGTCCCTCAACTACAGCGGGGCGAAGCAAATTTTGGTTTCACCGAGCCACTACCAGGCTTGGTTGAAGGCCGAACAGGAGGACACCCCAGCGCTCCGCTTCGGTCGCCTCGTCCACCTCGCCTCCCTTGAGCCGCAGGTTTTCGACCGCACCGTCCGCGTGATGCCCGAGTGCGACCGCCGAACGAAGGAGGGCAAGGCCATCTACGAAGCCTTCGCCGCGACCCTGCGTCCCGACGAGGAGTGCGTGAAGAAGGACGAGATGGACAAGGTGCTTGCCGTCGCCGAGTCCGCGCAAGCGGGCATCGAGAAGGTCTGCGGTGGCGTCGAAGGCGCCCGCCTTGTCGAGCACACCTACACCGGCACCTACGAAGGCACGCCGATCAAAGGCCGCCCCGACCTCGTCGTCGCCGGCAGCGAGCGCACGATCGTGCTCGACGTCAAGACCACGACCGACGCAAGCCCGAAGGCGTTTGCCCGCGACCTGTACAACTTCAAGTACCACCTCCAGGCCGCATGGTACTGCCGCCTCACCGGGGCGAAGGAATTCTTCTACGTCGCCGTGGAGAAGGAGCCGCCTTATGCGTTTGCGATCTACCGCCTCGACGAAGAAGGTCTTGAGCTCGGCCGCAAGCTGATGGCCTCCGCGTGCCTTACCTACCGCGAGTGTTCGCTCTTCGGCGCCTGGCCGTCGTACCCGTCGGAAGTGCAAACTATTTCCTTGCCCAAGTGGGCCGCGTCTGACTCCATCGACGTCTGATTCTCCCCCAACCAACAAACATCATGTCACTACGTTTCAATCCCAATCCCGAGAAAAGCAAGTACGTCAGCAAGGCCGGCGTGTACGTCGCCAAGCTGCTGCGCTTCGAGGCCGCGTACACCCAGCAGGCCGAGTACTACGCCAAGCTGACCTTCCAGACCGCCGACGGCGAGCTGGTGGGCGGCCTGCTCTCGACGAAAGCCGACAAGTCCGGCAACCACTCCCGCTTGAACGACTTCATGGCTTCGACGGCCATCCAGTCCGAGATCGACGAGTACCTCAACGCCGGCGAGGTCGAAGTGGACGAGTCCTTCCTGGAGAAGGTGCTCCTGCGTGCCAAGGGTCGCACCCTGTCCGTGGACGTCCGCGCCAAGACCTACAAGAAGAAGGACGGCACGGAAGGCACGGGCTTCGAGGCCACCTTCTTTGCCCGCCTGCCGGCCGGCCCTCAGTCCGACCCCTTCTAATTCTGGTGTTAGTGAGTGTTCCAGGGGGGGGCGAGTGGCCCCCCTTTTTTTGTGCTTGCGCTGCCCTTGCACAGGTGTAAGTTCTTTAACGCCACCCAATGACACCTATGACCACCATCACGCAAGAAACCGTCCAGAAAGCCGTCTGCATCCTCCGCGACTCCACTTGGAAGCACCCGAACAATTGGAAGAAGGAAGCTCTTGAATTCCTCAATGAGTCCGCAGGCGTCAAGCCGCGTACCAGCAAGAGCGCCATCGTCGCCGAATTGAACAAGATTGTCGCCGAGAAGTTCAAGCCCGAGTACATCAAGCAGCACGGTGAACCGATCACGAAGTGCCAGCAGGTCTTCGACGCGGTTCGTTCCGGCAAGACGGTGCATTGGCTGTCCAAGATTTATGTCGTCAAGCAATGGAATGACGATTTCAACCTCATCTGCACGGTCAGCGATATGTGCCACGGGCTCGCCGCAAAGACCGAAACCACGTTTGCCAGCGGCGACCTCGCCTCGGAATTCTTCGTCGCCTAACATGAACCTCCGAGACTACCAAGAATCAGCCGTAACCGCGGCCATCGGCCACCTCGCCAAGGGCGTCAACCCCCTCGTCATCGCCCCGACCGGCGCCGGCAAGACCGTGATCTCCGCGGAAATCATCAAGCGCTGGCAGGCCGCCAACCCAGGCAAACTGGCCGTCTTCGTCGCTCACCGCAAGGAGCTCATCGACCAAGCCGCAGCCACGATTGCCCGCTTTAGCATCAGCAACGTCAAGTGCCTGTCCATTTTCGCCGGCGACTGGGACGTGTCCGAAGACGATCGCAAGACCGCCCTAGTCGTCTTCGACGAAGCGCACCACGCCGTCGCCGCTTCCTGGAACGCCTTCTCTTCCATCTTCACCGGCCCGAAGGTCGCCGTCACCGCGACGCCCGACCGCATGGACAGGCAGAAGCTCGAGGACGTCGGCTTTGTGCAAGCCTATGAGATTGCCATCCGCACGCTCATCGAGGCCGGCCACCTCGTACGGCCGTTGGCCTGCAAGATGCCCGTCGAGCTGTCACTCGTCCGCATCCGCGGTTATGACGATGCCCTAGAGGCCATCGCCGACGCCGTCATCGCCGAGGTCGCCCGCTGGGATCGCAAGCGCATCATCGCTTTCCTGCCCGACGTCGATTCGTCCGAGCGATTCGCCGCGTTGCTGCGTGCCCGAGGGCTTGAGGCCGCCGACGTGGACGGAAAGATGAACACCTACAACCGCCAGCGGTTGGTCGGCCTCTACAAGACCGGCGAGATCAAGTGCCTTTGCAACGTCAACCTGTTCACCGAAGGCTTCGACGCCCCAGAAACCGATTGCGTCGTCCTGCTGCGCCCGACCCAGTCCCGTGCGTTGTGGTGCCAGATGATCGGCCGCGGCCTCCGCACGGCACCGGGCAAGACCGATTGCCTAATCCTTGACCCCATGTGGATCAGCGGCGAAAATTCATTCCAGCCCGCCGACGCCTTCACCTTGCACCCTTACGCCAGGGCCAAGAAGCCCGATGTGGCCGAGTCCACCGACGTGCTGTCCGAGGCTGAGGTGCTCGACCGTGACGCCGAGTCAGCTATGCTGGCCCGCATTGCCCAGGAAGAGAAGCGGTCGGAGGCCAAGGAAGCCAAGGAGCTTGGGTTGATTGACCTTTCGGTCGCGGCCGCTTGTTTCGGATTCGTGCTTCCCGCCGCCACGTCCGAACAGCCAATGACAGCCGGCCAGAAGGCCACCCTTGAGCTGTTCAAGGTGTACGCGGGTAGGGGGGTCACTATGGAGCAGGCCGCTTGGATGATTTCCCGTCTCAAGGCCCGGCAGGCGCTGGGCTTGGCCACCGTTAAGCAAGTCCGCAAGTTGCGGCAATTCGGGGTCAAGAACGCTTGGAACTTGACGATGGTCCAGGCTTCGGCATCTATCAGCAACGACTGGAGAATGAATTCCCGCCGATGAACGACATGACGCCCGAAGAATTGGCCGAAATCATCGCCAAGTACAGGTACAATGCCGTCCACGACCGCAGCCGCATAGAAAGCCTTGAGGTGGCCAACGCGGAGCTCCGCAAACAAGTCGAACAACTCAAAAAGCAAATCCAATCCAATGGCCAAGCCTCCGCTTAAACTTACCGAGTACGTCAGCAAGATGCCCCGCCGATGCCACGCCCTGCTGGTCATCCTGGACGGCGGTAAGGTAGAGAACCCAGAGTTCGTCTGCTACCGCCGTGAAGGCGACAACGACGAGTGCTTCACGACGGCGATGGCCAAGTGGCGCCGCAAGGTGCTTCCGACCCTCAAGCGATCCCACGTTGACTTTTGGGAACTCCATAACGGCGAATTGACCAAGGTTAATCTGTTGAACCGATGACCTATATTCCCGATAAGAAGACCCAGTACTGTGCCCTCAAGACCTTGCGACGCAAGCTAGGGGGTGCCATCGGCCGTAATTGCCACGCCTCCTTCTCGCCCCAGGAAGCCGTGAAAATCCTTTCTTACCTCGATGAAAAATTCCCCAAGCCGAAAGGCTACCAGCGGCCGGCGTACGAAGACAAAGTCGCTTCAAGACTTCGTCCCTAACATCACGCGGCCTTGGCGCCGCTTTGTCGCCGTGGGGTGCTCCCACGGCATCTACGCCGACCCCGTGGCTCTCGACGCGGTGCTTCGGTTTATCGACGGGTACAAGCCCCAGGAGCGAATCCACTTGGGTGACTTCACGGATATGTCGGCCTTCATGGGGGGCTCAAATGGGGAAGGTGATCCGATTAAACCCGATCTCGACGGCGGGGTGGATTTTCTGAATAAGATGAGGGCCACGAAAATCCTCTGCGGGAACCACGAATACCGACTGTGGCGTGACCGCGGAAGCCACAACCAGCTGCGGGCGATGGCAGCGGAGGCCAGCATCTATGCCATCGAGACGACGGCCTTGAAACTACACGCCCAGCTTTACCCTTATACTGGTGTCTTCCAAGCGATGCCCTTGGCTAACTTTGTATTTACGCACGGGACGATTTATAACGAAAACTCCTGCCGCGACATGGCCGAGACTTACGGCAACGTAATCTTCGCCCATACGCACAAGGCGAGCATCCAGGCTGGGCGCACGTTCCGCAAATCCATCGGGATGTCGGTGGGGACGCTGACCCGACGGGGGGCTATGGAATACGCGAACACCCGCAAGAGCACGCTGGCGTGGTCGCAGGGCTTCGCCTACGGGGAGTACTGCGAAACCGAGCTGCACCCGCAACTGCATATCCACGACGGGGGGGCACAATGGAAACTCCCTCTGTAAAGGCCCAACGGTTGCTCGAGGAGGTCTACCGCCAACGCAAGGGCGACGTGGATAAGGTGCCGGCTGGTTACATGAGCGTTGCCCAGTACTCAAAACTCTGGAAGATGGGACGCACAAACACGGAGAAGATCATCAAGGAAGCCATGAAGAAAAAACTGATTAAGATGATTCGGCTTCGGCAGTTGGCTGGCGGTCGGTTGATGAAGTTGAACTTTTACGGTTGACGTATACGGGGGGCGTGGCAAAGTCAGCACGCCACCAGTATGAAGCCTATTGCTTTCAAAGTTAGGGGAGGAGGAAACTACTCCGGCACAAAGGGTGGAGCCGTGCGCCCCAATGAAAAAGGCGGGACTGGAGCCTTGTGGTACATCGACAAGACCTTTACCATCGCCAGCACCCAAGACCAGTTCATCGCCACTTCCACAATCCAAGAACGCACCGAACAACCTATGACCACCAAACCATCAATCCCTCAAGTTCCTCTTCGTTTCCTCTCCGTCTGTTCGGGCATGGAAGCCGCGTCGGTCGCTTGGGAACCCCTTGGCTGGAAGGCCGTGGGCTTCTCCGAGATCGAACCCTTTCCCTGCGCCGTCCTCGCACATCGTTTCCCTAACACACCAAACTATGGCTCACTCACCGAATACCAATCCTGGCCACTGCAACCCGGTTCAATCGACCTTCTGGTCGGAGGAACCCCTTGCCAATCCTTCTCCGTCGCCGGCCTCCGCAAAGGACTCGCCGACCCTCGGGGCAACCTCGCCCTCGTCTTTCTTGGACTTGCTGACAAGCTCCGTCCCCGCTGGATCGTCTGGGAAAATGTCCCTGGCGTCCTGTCATCGGACGGAGGACGGGATTTTGGTTCCTTCCTCGGGGCGTTGGAACAGCTCGGGTATGGGTGGGCCTACCGGGTCTTGGACGCTCAATACTTCGGAGTACCCCAACGCCGTCGTCGCGTCTTCGTTGTCGCAAGTCTTGGAGGTCGGGACGTTGCCGCCTCGGTTCTTCTTAAGCCCGAAAGCCTGTGCTGGCATCCTGCGCCGCGCCGAAAGAAGGGGCAAGGCGTTGCCGCCGATGCTGGAGCAGGCGTTGAGGCAGGCTTGCCAAGGACTGTCGGAACCCTCTGTGCCGACGCCCACCCCGGAGCCTACTCTGGACAGGACGCCTACACAGGAAGGTTAATCCCGCAACAAAAGCCAGTCGTCATTGACCGGGCCGCCTTCAACCAAGGCGAGAACGCCCAGTACGAACCGCACATCGAGCAGACGGATGTGATGGACTCGCTGGTTGCCAGAGGCCCGCACGCGGTGGGGATCCCCTTCCGCAAGTCCAAGCGGGCGCAGTCCACGACCGACAACAAGACTTGGGTCGAGGCCGATGCGAGCAACACGCTCAACAACTTTGACCTCGGCGATACCCGCACGACCCACGCGGTAGTGGAGCCGATTGCCATTCAAGGAACGATTATTGGAAGGGGCGAGAACGCCGGCCCGCAAGGCACAGGGGCTGCTGACGGAGGCCCGATGTTCACGCTGACCAAGACCGACATCCACGGCGTCTGCCAGCAACAGGTCTACGAGAACCACGCCCAAGACTCCCGCATCAACGGCCCGCTGGAAGTAGCTCCGACAGTAGCCGCCAAGTTCGGAACAGGCGGCGGTAATGTGCCGTTGGTGAACCAAGAGCATATTTACGAGAACAGCCGTCGCGATGCTGTCCGCATCTACGAAGGCACATCTCCAACATTGCAGTCCTTTATGGGAACAGGCGGGTGCAACGTCCCTATGGTTCAGCCAGCAATGGCCGTCCGTCGCCTCACCCCTGTCGAGTGCGAACGCCTCCAAGGCTTCCCCGACAACTGGAGCCAAATCCCCTGGAAGGGCAAGCCCGCCGACCAATGCCCAGACGGCCCACGCTACAAGTGCGCCGGCAACTCGATGGCCGTCCCCGTGATGCGCTGGATCGGCGAACAAATTGCCCGCGTGGAAAATGAAAAATAAAATCATCTGGATTAAATGCAAGGATTGCGACGACTATTACTGCTTGAAGCACAAGAAGCACGCAGCAGATTGTAAGTGTCCTCCCATCGAAAAACATAAACATTGCCCATATACGGGCGTAAAAATCAAAGCCACCAAATGACCCTTCAAGACCGCATCACGGGAGCCCGTGCCTACCTCGCCAAGCTGCCGCCGGCCATCGCCGGCCAAGGCGGGCATCCCGCCACCTATCGTGCCGCCAGCATTCTCGCCAACGGCTTCGAGCTCGGGTACGAAGACGCTTGGACGTTGCTCAACGAATGGAACGTCACCCATTGCTCGCCTAACTGGTCTGAGAAGGACTTGCGGCACAAGCTGAACGACGCCTTCGTGAAGCCCCATGAACGTCCCCGCGGATGGTTGGCCAAGGGCAAGGAGCGCCGCGTCGGCGCCAACGGCCGCCTCATCTTCGACCCGAAGGCCGTCGCCGAGATTGTGCAGGCCCAGACCCCGCTCTGCACGGCCGACGTGCTCATCCATTGCTTCAAGGACGAGGACGTCATCTGCATCACCAACGAGGCCGGCCAGACCGAAGAGGGCAAGTGGTTCCCGGCGTCCAAGGGGATGTTCCTCACCCGCGCCGAGTGGCTGGCCAAGTTCTTCGGCCCAGACGCCAAGGCGGCCAAGCATTTCAAGGACACCGAGCAGGGGGCGTGGATTCGCATCAACCCCTTCAAGAAGGACGACTTCACCGGCACGGACGCAGCGGTCGCCGAGTACCGACACGTCCTGGTCGAGTTCGACAACAAGTCCAAGGACGAGCAGCTCGCCATCTTCCAGCAGTCGAACCTGCCCATCAGCCTGCTCGTCGAGTCGGGCGGCAAGTCGGTTCACGCCTGGGTTCGGGTTGACGCCTTGGACAAGGCACAATGGGAAGAGCGCCGAAACCGAGTCTACGAGTACTTGGCAGACCATGAGCCCGACCCCCAGAACAAGAACCCTTCCCGATGGTCACGCCTCGGGGGGATCATGCGTGGGGACAAGGAGCAGAAGATTGTGGCGTTCAACATCGGCGCCAGCGACTGGGATGACTTTACGGCTTGGTCGGAAGGCCAGGACGTGCCAGCAGACCTCGGGCTCGACGTCCTGCTGAACTACGACTTCAAGAATGACCCGAACAAGATGGTGGGCAACGGCCGCTACCTTTGCAAGGGGGCGTCGCTGCTCATCACCGGGCAGTCGGGCATCGGCAAGTCGTCCTTCGTCATGCAGATGGCCTTGTCGTGGGCGACGGGGCGGGAGCTGTTTGGCATCCCGTGCGTGCGCCCGCTCCGCATCGGCGTCGTGCAGGCCGAGTGCGACGTGGGGGATTTGTCCGAGTCGTTCCAGGGGGTGTGCTCGGGGATGGCCTTGAAGCCGTCCGAGTTCGACCTTATCCGTGATAACTTGAAGTTCTTCATGGAGTCGGGCAAGACCGGCAAGGACTTCACCGACCTAGTCCGCAAACTGATTACCCGTCACAAGTTGGATATGATTGTGGTGGATCCGTTGCTCGCCTACATCGGCGGGGACATCAATAAGCAGGAGGTATGCTCCAATTTCCTGCGTACCCTCATCGACCCTATCCTCAAGGAGACGGGCTGCATTATGGTTATCATTCACCATGAAGGTAAGCCGAAGGCAAAGGAGGTGCTCGAAGAGCAGACCATCTCGGATATGATGTATAGCGGGACTGGTTCGGCCGAGTTAGTAAACTGGGCAAGGGCCATTATCAGCGTGCGTCGTGAGTCCAAGGACAAGCCCATCTTCTCGTTCAACCTTACGAAGCGCGGCAAGGAAGCCGGTATGCGTCACCCCGACGGCAAGCCCACGCTGTCCATCAAGCTTAAGCACGCCGACCACAAGGTGCTCTGGGAGGTGGCCCCGATGGCGCCGGCCTTCGAGCTGTTGAAGGTGGGGCAGCAGTACGCCTACTATGCTACCAAGCCTCGGCTATCCCGCAAGGCTCTGCTGGACGAATTGACGGGGGAGCACAACCTCCAGTTCGCCCAGGCTGAGTCCCTCATCAAGGCGATGGTGACCAATGCCATCCTGCGCCCGCGGAAGGTTGGGGCGGCCCTGTATTACGAGGGGACGAAGGTGGAGGGGTCGGAAACGGCCTAGGAAGCCTTTTGACGCCAGATGCGAATGGATACCGCCATCCCCGTGCCCAAGCAGCCTACGGCCAAAGCCAGACCCAAATCCCGGCAAGCCTGTAGGCCGAGGGTGGCCGTAGTCAGTTGGCGCTCCAGGTTCTTGTCGTCCGACTTCGTGCCGGCGTCGGTGATTAGCATCACCATTGCATTGGTATCCTGGAACGACGACAGGACGTAATCCGAAAGCACGTAGACGCCGACTGCGCCGACAAAGGAGCAGGCCATGAGGGCGATCGTTGCCCACAGCAAGTTACTATCGCTTGCGCTTGGCTTTGGGCTTTTTGCCATTGGGTTTTTTGACGACCTTGGCGACCTCGGCCTCGCCCTTGGCCTTAATCCAGCGTAGAAGGAAATCTAAACATTCTGGTGCGGCATAAGCCGTTGCCCCGACCGCGGCAATCTGGAGCGAGTGGTTTGCGATGTAATCCTTTGTCGTGTAGTTGACCAGCACCGCGACGATGGACGCAGCGGATACCCGTCGAATTGCCCAGCCCAAGGACACGGGCTCCGTACTCAACAAAAGCCGGGCCGACATGGCGAGTCCCCCCAGGATACTGGCGATGATGCCGTCCTTGGCGATGGTCTGGATATCGCCGCCGTCCAGCGGACTTGAAGGGGGTGGGGGGGGACTCATTTCCTTCGGTAGCCCTGTCGCCATAGGCATTCGACGACGTAGGCGGTCAGTTGGCGAACCTTGCGCTCGGACAGGCCGTCGAAGTCCGCGACGTGGAGGGCTTCGTGCACGACGGTGTTCATCCGGCTACGGGGGGAGCAATGTTCGGGGTGAATGTAGACGACGTAGGAGGTTTCGCTGACCTCCTTGGTGTCCCCCAGCTTCCCGCCGTCAAGGGGCGTCTCGATAATCCGTACTCGTTTCTTGAGGGACATTGGCTTTGGGGCGTTTGAACCACCAGAGGCCGAGGGCTGACGCGGCGGCTAAGGCCACGATGCCGACGACGGCTGGTACGAAGTACGGGGAGGCGAACAGGTAGGGCAGGCCGGCGATGGAGGAACCCACCGCAAATGCCCCAAGAGCCCGGATGTACTGGCCAATGATGGAAAGACCCAGGGCAACAAGGAAACAGGCTCCAGCGGCCACGGTGAAGGCGTTGCGGATGCCCTCCATCTTGACCCGCTCGACCTCGGCGGTCAGCTCGGCGATCTTCTTGTTGGCGTTATCCAGGGCGACCTTGTTCTTGGATGCATCGGCTTCGGCCCTTGCCCAGTTGGTTTCGATAGCAGCCAGCAGCTTTGCGCCGGCTTCCATCGCCCGCTTGTATTCCTCGGGGTTGTTCCGCTCGACGCGGTTGGCGATGTAGGCCAGGTTGTGTGGATCGGGGGCTGGGAGGTAGGATGCTACCACCGCCAGTTCCTTCTCGACGACTGCGGGCTTCCCCTGGGCGTTGGCATTGCGGGCGACCTGGACGCCGGCCGATATGCGGGCATCGGCCTTGTCGATTTGCTCACCCACCTTGGCCAGCTCATCGACGGGGGGCGTGGCGGTTCCAGTCCCTTCGGTACCCGTGGTCGAGCAACCGACGAGCAAAAGGCATAAGACCAAAATCAGACGCATCGTAATTTGGTCTATACCGTTTTACGATTACTTGCCCTTGATGGCGTCGAGGATGGACTTGCCCTTGTCCTCGGTGGCTTGGATTTTCGCCTTGTTGTTGCGATAGACCAAGATGCCGCCGAGGACGCCGATGAGGAGTCCGGTGAGAAACGTGTATGCGTATGCCATAGGATTAGGAAAGT